>Ga0307438_1000072_pt1 | contig 77401 bp, 57 predicted proteins | sample SalMarWE160110MG_FD_202144 | JGI IMG/M metagenome (GOLD analysis project Ga0307438, IMG submission 202144) | Salt marsh sediment microbial communities from the Plum Island Ecosystem LTER, Massachusetts, United States - WE1603-110 | ecosystem: Environmental > Aquatic > Marine > Intertidal zone >... | reverse complement strand
ATCGTATTTGATCAGGTGAATGATTTTAAAAACTGGGAGAAATGGTCTCCCTGGTTGCTCCAAGATTCGACCATGGTATTCGAATTTGGTGACAAAACAGCAGGCACAGGGGCATATTACAGATGGAACAGTGAGAAATCAGGTTCCGGCAATCAAACGATAAAAGAAAGTGTTCCAAATAAACTAATTCGTACATACATCGATTTTGGAGATCAGGGAAATGCAAATGGCTTATGGAAATTTGAAGACACTGAACAAAATGTCAGGGTCACCTGGAGTTTTGAGAGTTTTGATATGCGATATATGGAAAGGTATTTCATGTTCTTGTTTGAGAATAGCATTCGAAAGGATCTTACCAGTGGTTTACAAAATTTAAAAAAACTGTGTGAGGAATTGCGTTTAAGCAGGGTTTCTGATGTGAAGATCCTGACTCTTGAAGTTCAACCTGCAATGGTGATTGTTGATTCATCCAATTTTGAAGATATGGGAGAGAAAATGGGAGTGATTTATAATCAATTGACCAGTTATCTGGAAAGAAGAGAGCTTCATCCGACAGGAGCTGCATTTACGGTATATTATGCCCGGGATCCTAATGGACTAACTAAATTTGCATGTGGTTTTCCGATTGAAAAAAGAACATGGGGCTGGAAACAATACAATTGTCTGGAACTTCCCGGAGGCAAAGTAGCAATGATAACCCATTGGGGCAGGTATGGAAGTGAAAAACCATGGATTGTGCTTGATCAATACCTGAAAGATCACAATCTGCAGATCTCGGGCGAACCATGGGAAGTTTATTTAAGTGATCCTGAAATGGAACCTGATACTTCGCAATGGATGCTACAGGTTTATTATCCGGTTCAATAGGTTATCGGGTTATTATAAAATGATTAATCGGGAAATCGGTGAACTGATGAAATGAAGTTAATCAACCAACAAAATGTTTTTTATAAAATATCAGTTAATTCAATTCATCAGTTGCCCTACCGGGTGAACCGACCAAAGGGAGTTCATGACCGAAGGGAATAACAATACGAGCTCGACCCAGCCTGCCATGCCTTCCAAAGGCTGTTAAACTTTCGGCATGTGAACCGGTTGGCAGGGAAGTCAATTCATCAATGAAAAGATGAATTGAGAAGGTGAGAAAATGAGAAAATGAGAAGATGAGAAGATGAGAAAATGAGAAAATGAGAAAATGAGAAATTGAGAAGGTGAGAAAATGAGAAAATGAGAAGATGAGAAAGTGAAATTATAAGAAGTGAAACTAGTGACTTGAGACTTGCAACTTATTCTAAATTCCCAATCATATATTGAATACCAGGCAATAAATCAGGTATTTATTTTAAAAAATCAATAATCTCAATTAACTTTATTCTATTGAACAGCTATTGACTGGTATAAACAAATAGTCCATTGTATTTCGTGTGCTGTAAAATATTAGGTGTAAAGCCGGGTTCTGATATCAAAGAAATCAAATCGGCTTTCAGAAAATCTGCAAAAGAATTGCATCCTGATATCAATGATTCAGAAAAAGCACATCAGTATTTTATTATACTTCAAAATGCTTATCAGTACCTTTTGGATCATCCCTATAATAAGGAAGATATCAAATACTACCAAAAAATAATTTCAGATAAGGCAAAAGAAAGATTTGCCAGATCAACCAACTCCAACAAATTGAAAAGATTCAGGACTGGTTTTGTGGAAAGATATACCTTAAGAGAGGTATTAAAAAATTCATTAACTGCCAGAATTTTGTATGTGGTATTTCATATTTTGTTTCTTACTACCGGGATATACCTGATTGTAAGATCAATATTCGATATTTTCTTTTTTGAAGTGGATGAAAGAACCGATTTTTTTTCAGCATATTTTGTTATTGTAAGTGCTATATTCCTCGGTATTGTCATTACTTCCATTTTCCTTTACACCGGAGTAAATTTTATCAGGAAAAGATAAGCCCGGTCTTACGGGCAACTCTTAGTTACAATTTTTATAATATTGCAAAAAAAAATTCCAAAGTCTATGATAGTTACTTTTGTTCATGTATGGGTAAAACCCGAAAACATCGATGATTTTATTGAGGCATGCAAAGCAAATCATTATGAATCGGTGAAAGAGCCCGGAAATTTACGATTTGACCTTCTTCAGGAAGAAGGAGATCCTTCAAAATTTGTATTGTATGAAGCCTATGAAAGTGAAGAGGCGGCAAAAGCACATAAAGACACCTTACATTATCAAACCTGGCGCGATACTGTTGCAAACTGGATGGAATCTCCCAGAGAAGGTATAAAGCATAAAATATTGTGTCCGCTAGACAAATTGAAATGGTAGATCAGTTCCCTGTTTTTTCATTCGCTAAAACACCACAGATTGTATTTGGAGCAGGCACTGTCAGCCTGCTTGGAAAACATACCTCTTTGTTGGGAAGAAATGTATTGTTGGTAACAGGGGGGGCGTCCTTTGAAAACACTTTGATTCAAAGCAATATAGAAAAGTCGTTGAACGAAGCAGATCTTCACTTTATAAGATATGTTATTCAAGGAGAACCTTCACCTGAAGATGTTGACTCGGCAGTATCTGTATTCAAAAGCAAAACTATTGATGTGATTGTGGCTGTTGGCGGTGGTAGTGTGATGGATGCGGGCAAAGCAATATCGGCTATGCTGAAAGAGAAAGGAAGTGTAAAGGATTTCCTTGAAGGAGTGGGTACCAGGGAACCTTCAGGCAAAAAAATACCCTTCATTGCCATACCGACGACTGCAGGAACCGGCAGTGAGGCCACAAAAAATGCAGTCATTTCGGAGCAGGGGATCAGGGGGTTTAAAAAATCATTACGACATGACAATTATGTACCTGATCTGGCTTTGGTAGATCCTGAACTTACCATTGAATGTCCGCAGGAAATTACTGCTGCCAGTGGCATGGATGCCTTTACACAATTGATGGAGTCGTACCTGTCAACAAAAGCGAATGCCATGACAGATGCCTTGGCCTGTTCAGGAATAGGTTGCATTGCAAATTCTCTTATGAAAGCTTATAGCAATGGCAATGATCCTGATGCTCGCACCAGATTGTCTTATGCTGCCTTGCTTTCAGGGATCACTCTTTCAAATGCAGGTCTGGGTGTTGTTCATGGATTTGCTCAACCTCTCGGAAGTTTATTTCCCATACCTCATGGAGTTGTTTGTGGCGGACTTATGGGAATTGTAAATACGATTACTGTTAATAAAGTCAGGAAATCTGATCCGCAAAGCCGTTTTTTGAGAAAATATGCTCGAATAGGAAAGAAATTTACAGAAGCCAAAGGAAAAAAAGACGATTATTACATTGATTTATTACTGGATATTATCAATCAGTATATTGAGAAAATGAACATTCCGCGTTTAAGCACTTATGGAGTTAAAAAAAAGGATTTTGAGGCAATTATTAAAGCAACGGGAATGAAAAACCATCCTGTAGTACTTACGAGGGAGGAATTGTATGAAATATTAAAGAACAGACTATAGAATGACCAACTATAAAAATCACACAAAAGATCAATTGCCTGAGATCCTGAAATCAAAACTTGCCCAGGTAAAGCATTCGATAAAAGAGATGCGCAGTGTGGCAGTAGCATATTCCGGTGGAGTTGACAGTACGCTTTTATTAGATATTGCATACAGCGTTTTGGGCAATAGAGCAGTGGCTATCTATGCAGAATCCCCTTTACAACCAGAAAGAGAAAGAAATGAAGTATTGAATTTTACACGAAAGTTGGGTGTTAAGCTCCTTGCATTTGAAATGGATGAACTGAAACACGATGCATTCAAAAGCAATCCCCCTAACAGATGCTATTATTGCAAATCACTGATATTTTCAAAAATAAAGGAAATAGCGAAGGAAAATCAAATTCAATTTGTTGTCGATGGTTCGAATCACGATGATCAGATCGATTATCGTCCCGGAGTAAAGGCATTGCGTGAAAAAGGAATCCGAAGTCCTTTGCAGGAGGCCGGACTTACAAAAGATGAAATCAGGAAAATAAGCAAATATCGAAATCTTCCTACATGGGACAAGGATGCACTGGCCTGTCTTGCAACACGTATTCCTTTTGGTGAGGCTGTAACAAAGGACAAACTTAAGATGATTGATAAAGCAGAAGAAGAGCTTATTAACAGAGGTTTTCGAAATGTCAGGGCAAGATTCTACGGGAAAACAGTAAAAATTGAAGTAAGGAATGACCAGGTGGAATGGTTTTCAGACAAAACGTTGTATAATGAAGTATTAAGATCTATGCAATCCATAGGCTTTACCAACATAGAGATTGATCCTATGGGATACAGGCAGGGGAGTATGAATGAGAGGGATCTATAATGAATAATTAATAATTAATAATTAATAATGTAGGTTGATGAGGCGATGAGTTTAGAGTTTCTTGTTTAATTGTTGAATCGTGTAATCGTTAAAAAGGATGAATCGTTGAATCGGGCAATCGATGAAATGATGCTCATAAACGAATACAGTGCTTGTTATTTGGTTTCAGATAATCGGTTTACCAGTTCATCAATTAATCAATGAAAAGATGAGTTGAGTTGAGATGTTTAGAGTTTAGGTTCATAATAATCCGTATTTATTCAATGTCGAATGTCCAATGACAAATATCCAATGTTGAAGTACAAGTAGTAATTTATTGGAAATTGCTTGCCTGCCGCAGGCAGGGACATTGGGCGTTGGATATTGGTAATTGATGGTGAGTCTTAAGAGCGACTTAAATCCAGCGAATTTCCCGGAAATCCGTAATCAGAAATTATAATTATTAAATTTGGTATCATTTTAATTACGAAGTTGACTTATTATGAAAATTAAAAATTACCTTCTCATTCTTATTCCTGCATTGGGAAAATACATCAGGCAATTTATTGTCATAGTATGTGCAGGATGGATTTTTGGTTTTTTCACTGCAATTGCACAACCATCCGGTGGCCCTTACGGACCAATCAGGCAACATTATGAGTTGCCGGAGACAAAGGGGAAAATTTACTATGTAGCACCGGATGGCAGTGCTGACGAAACAGGTGAATACATTGATAAACCTACAACTGTTGAGCAAGCAATAAAACGTATTGTAAGCGGAGACGCTATTGTGATGCGCGGAGGGACTTACAGGACAGGAAATCTTGTGCTCAACCAGGGAATTGTTATACAACCCTACAGGAATGAAAAACCTGTTTTAAAAGGAACACTTGTCGCTACTGAATGGGAAGACCTCGGTAACGGACTATGGGTAACTGACTGGAAATTCTTATTCCCAATGGAGCCTGCTTCATGGTGGAGAAGGGAAAGGGAAGGAATAAAAACTCCATTGCACAGATTTAATAACGACATGGTATTTGTTGATGGTAAGTTCCTGCAATCGGCAGGTTGGGAGGGTGAACTGGATAAAAATTCGTACTATATTGATTACAATGCAAAGAAGATATATATTGGTACTGATCCAACAGACCGCCTGGTGGAAATCACTGCTCATGATGTGGGTTTACACAGGGTAACGGAAGAAGTACACGGGGAAAGATCAGACGGCAAGGGACCGGTGATCAGGGGAATTACTTTTACTCAGTATGCCTACCGGGCACTTGAGATTGATGGTACGGAACCTAAAGCAATATCGGCTGAATCTGATCATGGCAAGGAAGTAACGGGTACAATCCTGGAGCATTGTGAATTGTCCTATTGTTCACGTGTGGCAGCATATCTCAGGGGTGATGGCCTTATCATTCGCCAATGCAAAATAAGCAACACAAGTACAGAAGGCATTTATATAATTGCTTCGTCTGATGTTCTTCTGGAGGAAAATATTTTTACAGGGAATAATATTGAAAGAATAACAGGTTACTTTCCTGCAGCTGTAAAGATCTTTAACCAGAGTTATCGTGTTGCATGCAATAACAATCTTGTACTGGATCATCCTTATTCAAATGGTATCTGGTACGATGTAGGATGTGTAGATGCCGTATTTACGAACAATTGGGTAGAAAACGTGGGTTTTACCGACAGGGAATTTATCGGTGATAAACCCTGGCCTAGCGATAACGGGTTCTTTTTTGAAATATCAAAAGGCGCAGTTTGTGCAGGCAATGTGTTTGTGAATTGCGACCAGGGAATATTTGTATTGAATAGCTCAGATGTTAGTATATACAATAACACATTTGTAAACAGCATCTTAACCATTGGCCGGAATGAAAGGGTGCCACAGGGAGATCATTTTGGCTGGCACTCTGCTTCAGGACCTGGCATTGATGAAAGAGACGGCCATATCGTGATGAATAACCTGCTTACAGGCGATTCTGATTTTGAAAAGCCTTTACTGTTTGTGTGGCAACCCGATCTTCAGTGTAAGCAACTACCTGATCCAATGCTTGAAAAACTCGATCACAATGTGTTTCTAAGAAATCCGGAAGCATATCCCATTCCTTTGATTTTATGGAGCCCGGCTGAGAATGAAAAGTGCCAGACAGGGTTCAATACTTTGAATGGATTCAGACAGGTCTTTCCGGAATTTTCAGTCAATAGCCTGTATTTTAATGCTAATGAACCCCTCTTTAAAAGTTTAGAGCTGGACAATTATACTTTGTTACGGGAGTTTCCGGGATTCAAGGCAGCTGCAAAACTGCCTAAGAATATCAAAAACTTAACAGGAAGTTCAAAAGTCTGTTATATCGGAGCATATCCATAAACAAAATTGATCTTTATTCGCATTTTGTTTTCAACCCAAATTTCAAATTTCACATTGTTATTTAAATCATTATTCTGAAAACGGTACCCTTTTTAATTTTGCTTTCTACTTGTATTCTTGCGTTATTTTTGTCAAGAAATTCCTTGCATAACATCAAACCAATACCTGCACTTTTTTCTCCGATAGTTCCATCTGACTTATGAGATTTATTATACGTAAACAAATTATGAAGTGCCTGTTTATTCATGCCAATACCAGTATCTTCGATCTCAATAATGGTTTTGTTTCCTTTTTTGAAAGTCCTGATGAATATCTTACCATTTGCAAAGGTGTATTTTACAGCATTTGAAAGAATATTTCGCAAGGAGGTTTCCATCATATTTTCATCGGCGTGAATGATAATCTCTTCGGAATAAAAGTCTGTAATTACTTTCAGTTCTTTAAATTCAATGATCTGTTTAAAAAATTTCAATACTTTATAAATTGTGGCAACCAGATTAAAGTTTGTTTTTTTGGCTTTCAACTGCAGCAAATCACTCTTTGACCAGCTTAAAAGGTTTTCAAGTGTTAAGTAGCTTGCACTGGTATTATTAATCAAGGCATTTAAAACATCATAAAGTTCAGCAGTAGTATACGTTTCTATTTTTGAAAGTACCAGTTTCAGAAATTCATCCAATATGCCAATCGATCCCCGCACATCATGAGAAATAAGAGAAAGAAATTTCGATTTAATTCGGTTGGCTTGTTCAAGTTCATTATACTTTTTCTTCAGTTCATTGCCGGTAACCAATAATTCCAGATCTGTTTCAATATGTTCTTTGATATTATACAATATCTCTTCACAGGTTTTGGTATAATGATTTTCCTTATTGTCCAAAAGGCAGACGGTCCCAAAAACTTCTTTGTCAGGCCAGTTAATCGGAAAACCTATGTATGAAATCATGTTCAGATCAATATCGGGGTTGTTGGCATTCCATAGAGGATCTTTGACAGCATTGGGTACGATCAATTTCTTCTGAGTTCCGATGACGGTTTCGCAATACAATCCATAAATTAATTTGGCTTCTTCACCAACTTTATAAGGATTTCCGTGTGTACTGCTTTTTAAAAATACTTCTATTGTATCAGCATTTAATTTCATTATTAAACCAGAGGGGATATTTAAGACTTCGGTTGTCAGGTCCAGTAAAGATTGCCATTTCTTTATGATCTTATTGGTTATATGAGGTTTTAGCTCTGAGCCTATTTTGACCCGTTTTTTCTCCTTAGACTCTCTGATGGTAACGGTGGAATATCGAATAGCCATTTAGTGCAGTAATTAATTAGAATATAAGTTACTATAACTTATGATAATTTTCAAATATTTGAGTTGTAAGTATTGTGTATGAATTACAAACCTGCACAGTGAAATTTGGACAGGCTCTTTGATCATATGGAAATCACAATGCCGGAAGCGCTTACAATTTATTTGGAATTCAAAGCCTCGACAGCAACAACCGGTTTTTCTCCTCTTGTATCTGCGTCTTTTAACTCCATTTTTATAATAGCATCTTCACCCGGTATTATGGTTAAATAATTGTCACTATACAATACGGGAAGTATTCTTCTGTGTGATTTTTCACCCACTATCTTTATTCTTGCCAAAAGTAAAGGATACTCTGAGTTGTTGCTTATGGTTGAAATGAGATACCAATTTCCGTTTTGCCGAATATATTTAGTCTTTAGTTCCGGAGTAACTGCAGGTACATCTCTTATGGCTTTTGTTTTTGCCAAATGCACCTTACATATTTACTGATCTTATACACCTCGGTTTCAGACCTCCGGTGCCTTTTTGGTTTGATATGTTTCTGGTGTTGATCACGGCCTTTAACGGACTCATCATGAGATTTATTTCCTTAAGACAAGTAGAAAGTATCCTCGATAAAAATCAACTGATGAAACACAAAGAGATTTTCAGAATAGTAGTTATAATAGCTATGAGCTATGGTGTATATATGGGACGCTACCTTCGATTTAATTTCTGGGATGCATTTCGGAATCCGCATACAATTTTAATAGAAGTTATTCACTCATTTGATGCAGGGACACTTGTCTACATGATGACTTTCTCATTTGTCATTTATGTATTGTATAAATTTTTCCACTTTATTCTTCCATCACCCGATAAAACCTGATATTTCTAATCCTTACAAACGAATGATTACACGAATACAGGTAAGCTGATATTGCAAAGATTATTAAACATTATACTTACACCGGGTTTGGGTTTTGCGTAAAAACCTATTCCCGGTTTTTCTTACCTCGGGATTTGCCTGCTCATAAAGGAATTCACAGAATCGTTCCATATATTATGGTAATCACTGGTATTGAAATCAGAATAAACAGAAAATGGAGGGATTATCAATAAACAGATTATAAATAGTTTTTTCATCTTTCGTATTTTCTATCATTAATTCCCTATAATGCAGAAACAAATACAAAATACAAGCAAAATATGAAAGTACTAAATTGAATTATCAATGCGGAATTTGTATTAACAAAAAAAGGCTGATCAAGAAATTGATCAGCCTCCCATTTCAGATCTTTCAGATTAGATTAATCTTTTACAAATTTAATTGTAACCTCATCGTTAACTTTTAAAAAGTATACTCCTGAATACACTGAGCTCAGATTAATTCTGGAATCAGAACTTACATTATCCTGCACAATAATTAAGTTTCCAACTACATCATACACTTCAACAGTTACGGGTTTTGTTAAATTACCGACCTGGATATAATCTGTTGCCGGACTAGGAAAGGCAAAAAAATTGCTGCTACCCGTACTCTCTTCAATGCCAGAAATTACATCTGCACCTAGTTCTACATGGCCGGCACTATCCATCTCTGTCCATCCGCCTCCATCTTCAATCCACATCAAAAATTTCCTGTAAGATTCATCCTGTGGATTATCGATCATATCTACATCAGTCATAGATACCTGCAAGCCAAAAATAACACCCTCAGTGCCCTGGAAGGTTTCATCGGCATGGGGAAGCAAATCCGTGTCGATGGTGAGTGAGCTGAAGGGGAAAGCATATTCAGAGAAATAGGCATCACCACTCAATACATAACCGAAATAGAAAGGAGCATTGTGGTACCATTGGTTGGGCATGCCGACCCAGGTGGCAGCATCCTGCACCCAGATTGAGGTAAATTGGTAGTGTCCATAATCAGAACCGTTAGCACTGGGACCGTCCTGCTCATTTGAGGCTCCACGGCCGTCAGCCAGGGTATCAACATTAACATCAATAAAGATCTCATCCCGGTCAGATTGCCAGTCTTGAAGTCCGGTTTCCCACTGATCGGCAAACTCATTATCATCGCGTCGTACAAGCATAAAAAGAGCCGTGTCATTCCATGCCATTTTAAAATAACCTTCATAGATTGTAGGAGGTCCAAAATAGCCTTCATCCTCCGGATCCTGTTCAACCTCAAGTTCGACCATGTCAATTAGATCCCAAATGGCGTCAACTTCGCCATCAATTACAGGTGCACCTGCAAGTTTTGGAATTACCAAATCCTGCGCTGTAACAGAAAATGCAATTAAGCATACTGCAGCAAGTAAAGTAATTTTTTTCATAAATTTTAAGTTTTAGTTAATATAATAGTAGGAAAGTTTTTACTCAATCTATATTATTATTAAAAATACAGTTGGTAATTTTGTTCCAAAAGCTAGCAATTCTGTCTCTTAGTACATAAGATGCTGAATTTCAATGCATCCAACTAAAAATAGAATTTCTTTATTTCTTTATTTTCGATATACTTCTTAACATCGTATTTAAGAAAAGAAAATACTTTGTACAATCGTTTAAAAATTCCCCGTTCATTTATTGCCGTTGCATACTGCACATACACCGGATCGATCGAAAGATGCCTTTCTTCGGTCCGTGTGTGCAAATAATATATGAAATTAAGCGCCAGCAACAACAATGAATGCCTCAATGCTACTCCAAATCCCTCTGAGGCACACGTTGAATAACATAAATTTTAATCCTCTCATTGTCTTGTATGGCAAGTTAATCTATAATTTCTTAATATTCAAACCCTCCACCAAAACCACAGGCTTTTCGCCTCTTGTATCTGCTTCATAAAACTCCATTGCTACTTTTGCCTCCTCGCCGGGCATTATGGTAAGGTAATTATCACTGAAGAGAACAGGTAATATTCTTTCCCCCGATCTGTCACCAACCACCTTCACCCTTGCCATCAAAGCCGGATACTCCGATTTATTTTTAAGGGTTGTGGTAATATACCAAGTGTTGTTGTACAGATCAATAGTGCTTGACAATTCGAGTGGAACTGCCGGTAAATCTCTCAATGTTTTTAAATTGTTGTTCTCAAGAGTCCTCCAGTAAAGGTTTTCTGATAATACATTATCGTCTTTCAGAAGTTTCAGTCTGAGGAAATATACTTCGCTTAATCCTTCGGGATAAGGATGTCTTGAGCACAGCACTCTGCTGTCCTCAGGACTGTCAAGTTTCAGTTCTTTCTTATATTTCAGGCTGCCATCCAGGTTAAGAATTTCAATACGGGCTGTTAAACCTTCGCCTTTCCTGTAACTGGTATTTACAACTTCAATGCTGTCTGTCAGAGCATTCCATTGAATATGCAATGGTTCAGAACCTTTTTTACATCCAAAATAGGCTGCCGAAGGATCGAAATAGTAATCATAGGTTTGCCATACAAGGGATGGCCATGCCGGATGACTCATCCACAATTGTAAGCCCATACGATATTTGCTTTGAGCCTCAAACATGGCCCGGTATCCCCTGTAATTTAACCATTGTGCGAGTTTTACCCATTCCCTGATGTTATCGATTGGGCCAAAGGCTTTTTCGAGTTGTTCTTTGAAAGAAGCAGCATGCTGGGCACCGTTCAGACAAAAATCGTGAACTCCCCACATACGTCCCTGGGGCCACAACGCAGAATCAGGCATCATTTGCCGGAGACTTTCAAAATTGACAATGTTGGGCATACCCATTTCGCTGTGTATTTTTGGTAAGGCTCTTTCTTTGAAATAGTATTCAATGGGCATAGCCCGGTATGGGCCATAACCACTTACCACTCCTTCAGAGGAATGAGAAATATAATGGAGATCGGGATGGTACTTATTCACTAAATTCTGCAATGCCGTATCAAGAACTTCAGGCGGAAAACCTTCATTTCGTCCGCAATACAAAGCCATGGAAGGATGATTGCGCAATTTGAACAGATGGTCTTTTGCATTTGCCAGAAACATCTCATTATTGTCCGGGTTGGGCCCATCGACAGGATTTGCCAGCCAGAAATCCTGCCATACCATAATTCCATATCGGTCGCAGGCTTCATAAAACTCTTCATTTCCGGTTTGCCCTACCCAGTTTCTGATCATGGTAAAATTCATATCTCTGTGGTACCTGACAGCGATATCATATTCACGTGCCCGGTACCTCAGATTTGATTCGGAAAACCCCCAGTTTCCTCCTCTGCCGCTAAAACGCCTGCCGTTTATCATGATTTTCAAAATTCCATCCTCTTCGCTGTAGTCCATTTCACGCACACCTGTTTTGAAGGTTTTGCTGTCAGATAACTGATCATCTGAAGTTATGAATTCGATTCTTGCATCGTACAGGTGGGGATTGCCATAACCTGCAGGCCACCATAATACAGGATTTTTCCAGTTCAGTTCAGGGTAAATCAAAGGGTCCAATACGATTGTCTTTATGCTGTTGCTTTCAATTTCTGTTTTCTGCTCAATGTGTAACGGGCCGATATCTGCGGTGAGTATTCCTTTGGCAGGATCAATTCCATGATTTTTCAGTGTTAATTCCAGGCGAACTTCAGCCGAGGTGATATCAGGCAATGGAAGATTAAAACTGATATAAGGATTTTCGATGGTAACGGGGCCGGTAGCATTCAGGTATACATCATTCCATATCCCTATGTTTCTGCCACGAATGGTCGGCATCCAGTCCCATCCGATGGACGCATGAAATGTGGGATTATCTGCACCTATTTCACCACCATTCACCCCGGGACTCTCTTTTGTTTGTTCCTTTGCATAGCCCGGAGTGTCATTTTTCATTATTCTTACAGCCAGTGTGTTATTTTTGCCGGGTATTATGTATTCACTAACATCAAATTTACCACGAATAAAAGCTCCTTCAATTGTACCAATATTCTTTCCATTAAGGTAAACCTCTGCTTTCCAGTTTATGCCATCGAAGTTCAGAAAGATGAATTTTTTTGTATAAGACTTAGGAGCAATGAATTCATTACGATACCAGAAATCGGAATAGAAGAAAGACTCGGAGATCATCAACTGATTGTCTGCAAAATTCGGATCGGGCAGGGCACCTACATTGTAATAACTCATGAGAACAGTTGCAGGTACTGTTGCTACAATCCAGTCAGAATCGTCATATCCTGGCTTTGAAAGATCAATGCCTTTGGCTTTTACCAATGATGCGCGTTGAATTTTCCAGTTTCCGCCTGAAAGAAATAACTTACCCCTTTCATCAATATCTGGATTCGGTCTGGGAATAGCTACAGGACCTCCTGTTCCAAATACCTGGAATTCACTCAGAATATATTCTTTATTACGAACCGGTTTTTCCATAGAAAGTCGAATGTATCTTCCCTGTGTTTCCTGTTTGAGTTTCAGGTTATTTATGCAATCTTCATTATCAGAAACAGATTCAATTGTTTTCCAGCGAATTGCATCATCCGAAACCTCTAAAACGGCATACGAAGCTGGATTGATCCAATGCAATGAAAGACTATCAAAACGGCATTTTGCCCCCAGGTCAAGATAAATCCATTCCGATGATCTGCCCGCACTTTTCCATGCACTGGTGAAAGAATAAGGCCCGCCAATTTTTAACCGGCCATGAATGCCTATCAGACCAAAATCAACAAAGTTCCAGCTTATGGCTCCGGGAAATATGGCTTCCAGTTTATAATGTGTAAAATGCCATTCTTTATTCAGTTTAACGGTTTCATGAAATATACGCATATTGGAAGGCAGCCAGATTCTCCATCGCTTTGGAAGGGAATCGCCCGGATATCCATTGCCGGAAAAAGTTTTGATTTCTTCCCATTCTTTGCCATTATCCGACCCGGCAACAATGAATTTCCATCCTTTGGGTTTTGTATCATCTACCAGTAAGCTCCCGGATATAAGCAGACTGTCAATAGCTTCGAAAGCATTCTTATCACTCAGTTTTACTGACATCCATCCCTTAGGTCCATCAATGCGAATGCCTGACATCATGTGCCGGTCAAACAAATTTCCTCTTTCCTGCTTTGATACAATTCCGTGCTGACTGGTTCTTACTTCAAACCAAATTGGGTTGATAGTATCAATTATTCCATCGGTTACAAGTTGAGCGGTATGATTGTAATCGTATGAGCTCGAATGATATGCCGGACGATGGAAAGCCAAATTTCTGTAATTGCTATCATCAACAATTAGGACAGGAGCATAACTTTCCTGTGTACATCCCGGATAAATGCCAATACCCTGCGAATATTCCGTGCTTTTTGTTTTACAACCTTGAATTAGCAAGGTTGTGAGGAATAACAAACCGAGATTTTTCAAAAAAGATACAGAATGAATAATGACACATGGTCGCTTGAGTTTGTCCATGATAGTTGGTTGGTTAATGTTATTATTTAATATGCAATGGGATGTATAACGAATTAAGCAAATGACAATTCCTGTTAAAAATAGCAAGATAAAAAATTATAGATTAAGTTATGGATAAATCGTTTTTTACTATCAGTTCTACTGCAAACAAATTATTTGTCTTTAGAGCAAATACAAAATGCACCTTGTTTTTAAGTATAAAGGGATTTTCCAATGGTTTTATACGGATATGATTTTATAAGAACTCTTTGATTGAGGATAACGTATACCCAGAAGATTAATTGAAACAAATGACCACTTATTATCAACAATTTAACCACTTCCAACGTGTTTGCAATTTGTATATTGCCATTCGGAAATTCATAAGTGTGATTGTTATGAAAAGGAAAACATGTGATTCGTTCAACTTCCTCGTCATTCTTTTTATAATTGCCGGTTCTATTGCCTGCAAAAAAGAAGAGACAAAAGCAATAAACCTTCTTGTTTCACCTCTGACGATAGAATTTGAAGCAACAGGAGGGGAAGAAGAGATCTATGTAGTGTGCAATAGTCAATGGACAATCAACAATGCATCCGATTGGTGTACCGAATCTGTTCAAACATCGCATGGTGACGGATCATTTATTCTTACGGCAGAGGCAAATGAAAGCAATGAAAGCCGTTCAGCAACCGTACAGGTTGTGGCAGATGAAATTACCAGGGAAGTTGAAATTACCCAGAAAGGTCTTAATGATACGATACCGGATATTACCTATGACATTCCCCCGGACAATACCGATATGCGCTCAATTTCATGCATTGAGCTGGCAAAGGAAATGCAAATCGGCTGGAATGTCGGAAATTCACTTGATGCCATCGGTGGCGAAACGGCATGGGGCAATCCGATGATCAGTCAGCAACTGATAGACTCGGTGAAAGCTGCAGGCTTCAATGCAATACGTATTCCTGTTGCCTGGAGTAAGTTTTCCGATGAGTCAACTTTTACTATCGAAACCAGCTGGATGAACCGTGTCGAGGAAGTAGTGAACTATGTTTTGGGCAGAGGTATGTATGCTATTATTAATATTCACTGGGATGAGGGTTGGATACAACCAACCTATGCACAGGAAGATTATGTCAATAATCGTTTGGAAGTCATGTGGAAGCAAATAGCAACACATTTTCGGGATTATAACGACTATCTTTTGTTTGCCGGTACCAACGAGGTGATGGTGGAAGGTGATTATGGAACTCCTACTGAAGAATACTATACTGTACAAAACGGATACAACCAGACATTTGTTACAAGTGTTCGTTCAACAGGAGGTCGCAATGTATACAGGCACCTGGTGGTACAGGGATTTAATACCAACATCGATCATGCGGTAAACTTTGCTGAAATGCCTTCCGATGTTGTAAGCGATCGATTGATGATGGAAGTACATTATTATGATCCCTATAATTTCACGATTAATGAAAACAGTGATATAACGCAATGGGGTATTTATGCAACCGATCCTTTACATACAGAAACCTGGGCGAATGAGGAATATGCTGATGCGCAATTCCAGAAAATGAAAACCAGTTTTATTGATCAGGGAATTGCGGTTATTCTTGGTGAATACGGAGTAATATCACGTTTGGATCTTGGTGAAGAAGGCAATGCAGAACATGCATGGTTCAGGAAGTATTACATAGAGTATATCACACAATCGATGTCAGAGCATGATTTAATACCGTTTTACTGGGATAACGGATATACAGGCAACCATGGTATGGGTATTTTTGAGCGTTCCACAGGAGCGAAAGTATACCCGGATATTGTGAATGCTATTGTCAGTGCAACAAAATAGTTGTTTGATGCATATTCTGTTTTGAATAAAAGGATAAAAAGTCAGGGAAATATATCAGAGTAACAACTGGAAGTATGTGAAATTCTTCGATCGAATTGTTGGTGCCTATCATAAGATATTACTTCACAATAAGCTAAAGATCTTCTGCACGATCAACGTCAAAATATTCTTTCAGAAGATTCTCCAGAGTGTTATCATCTGTTTTTTGATATGTAGCGCCGGCTTGAATCAGGGCTTTTACCAATTCCCTGTTTTGTAATTCAAAAGCATAAATGATAGGAGATACACCGTAATCGTCTCTTTGATTTACATTTGCGCCAAGTTTTGTAAGCAATATCGCAGTTTCAGCATTACCAAAAACAATTGCCAGAATTAATGGTGTTTGGTTTAGATCTGTTTGTGCAGGAGCATTTATATCAGCTCCTTTTTTCACAAGGTATTTTACCAGGTCATCATGTCCTTTAACAGAAGCCCATTGCAATGCGTTCCATCCGTTCTCTATGTCCTGGTATAAGTTGATTTCCTTGTCTTCTACAGAAATATTCTGTTTTTCAATGAGGTATTTGAGGATATCCAGCTTTCCTTCACCGGCAGCAACGGCAAGACAACTACCATATATAAAATCGAAATCACTGTCAGGATCTGTAAAACGAATCCATCCTTTCATTTTTGCATCTGCACCTTTTTTGATCAATAGTTTAACCATTTTAAGATCCGAACTGTATATTGCCCACATAAGAGGTGTGGCCTGATCTGTATCCCGAAGATTAAGAGGTCCTTCATAGTGCTTTACGGCCTCATGGTTACTGTTTTTAACATGAGTGAAGATTTTCTGGGCAGATAGAGTTTGAACGAGAACCAGAAGTGCTATAACAACTTTGAGTTTCATTCACGTATATGATTTAGTCCAGGCAGAATCAATCATTCAAATGTAACATAAAAAAGAAAATGAGTCTATAATCTCATCAAACTTTTTCGGCAACTCCTGAAAAGCATGTCATCCCGGAAAAACTAATTTATCTGTTGAGCTTCCGAAGTGTTTTTATGCATTTGGTTCTTAATCCTTTCGATTCATCTTCCATGATTGATTCCAGTATACTTATCAATTCTTCTCTTATTTCAGGATACTGATCCTGAAGTTGTTCCATAAGATCAATACAATAGTATCTGATAGAAATGGCTTCTTTCGGATTGTTCAACCATTCAAAGGCAAGGTTTGTAATGATGCCCCAGGAATTTTCACTAAGGCATTCGGAATTTTCTGACAGGATTTTTAGAAATCCCCGCTTTACACCTTCAACATTTATGTATTCCAATTGCTGCACTATTTGGTTCATATAAGGACAAACCAGCTTTTTGTTTTTTTCAGCACAGAGAGCAAGAATTCTTGCCGCTCTCATTGACTCAGGATATTTGTCCAGCAATGCAACATCTAACATTTCTTTGTATTTTTTCAAAGAATTTCCTATGTCGTCGACAAGAATATCAGCCAGTAATCTTGAGCTGTCAACAAGTTTTAATTCGTAATTAAACATAGGATTTGAATTTGTAATAAATTTATCTGAAAATTAAAACAATAATACTAGTTATGAAAGTCTGGAAACCAACTAAGGAAGAAATTGAACAAACAAAGAATTGGGGGTCCTGGGGCAAAGAAACTTCTGAATTCCCATGGTCATATGATGAAACGGAAACCTGCTATATTCTTGAAGGAGAAGCAATAGCTACAAACGCAGCAGGTAAAGAAATACGTTTCGGATCAGGCGACATGGTACAATTTGAAAAGGGGTTGGAATGCACCTGGAAAATTCTCAAAGACATTAGAAAGCGATATAAATTTGGTTAGAATCCTCTGGTTAAAAAGAACGCCTTATACGTTTTTCCAGGAAGTAATTGTGATGTTAACGGGTATAAAAATATCAGGTTTACATGCTTTGGCATATCTGCTTCTTACCATAGGATGCAGGCATGAACCGACTGACAATCCGGAAAAACAAATGTCTGCATTGTTGGATTCAATTGTTTCGTTGAAGGATGCTTCATCCAATTCTTATGAATCTGAATACAAGAAAAAAACTGTGGAAATATATGGCGATACGGTATGGGTTCAATCGTATGCTGCAACAGTTTGGTGCGATTCTATTAAAAAAGAAAACTTTGACATTTATCTCTTCGTTTGGGTTGATACTACAGATTTTATTATTGACACGGTAGTCTCATCAAAAGGAAACAGAATCGCAATAGGTTATAATCATCACTATAACATACGATGTAATAAAGATGGACATTTCTGGTTTTCTGTAGTGCTTGATAAAAAACGAGATCTTAAGGAGCTTCTTGAAGAGACTGATTTCTGGCTGGAAAGTAATATAGATGTTTTTCATACTGTTTTTTACAACAAGAAATACGACAAGTTTATTATTGACTATAATATTAATCCGCGGTATAACTATGGAGCTGTTTATTATTTTGTTTTCAATACTGATGGTGCGATAGAATATACTGGCATTGCAGGAAACTGGGGAGGAGGAGAGCCGGACGGGGAACCTTTTTTAACCGGTGACAATGAGCTGTTTGTTACAGCTAATGAATTGTATTGTTTTAAAAATAGAAAAAATATAGAAGTATCTTCTTTGCACTTTTTTCAAAATTCAGTTATTAAAAAAAGGATTCATTCACAGTTAACAGACATTCATGCATATAAACCTCTGACGGATAGCACTTTTTTAATGATTTTTAATCGAAATGATCTCACTCCGGAATACAACGCCTTCATAACTGGAACCGATACAACGGTTCTTGGACAATTTAAATATTATGGTATGATAGAAGAGATGGAAGCTATGCTATTGTTTGAATACAATGATCGGTTGAATGCTTATTTTTTGTATGATACGGAAAGAAAATCTTTAATATCTATTTCAGATAGCGGCCTATTTTCCTTAAAAGAACACTCTCTGAAAGATATGATCAGAATTCAATCCGATACTTTACCTGAAAAGTCAGGACTGGAAGAAATAAGTTTTGAGGCATTTGGTACATATAAGTTTTTTATTGAGCCCAACGATTCGACCATATATTTTGACATTGACATGTTTGAGTAGAAGGAAGACGGAAGTTTGAAGTCCGGAGACCGAATTCGGTGCAGACAATCTAATACGTCATTACAAGCAGAATGCAATGAAGCGCGGTAATCTGGCAAATTAAGAAGTCGGAAATCGGGAAAGTGAGTTGTTGTTTATTTGTTAAATCGTTGAACCGTGTAATTATTGAAGAGAATAACATTTCTGCGAAGGCAGGCAGAAATCCTGAAATAACGCAACCATTCATTTGGTTACCACATCTTAACTCATCAACTCACATTTTCAATTATTTAAATCTCTGTGGTTTGCGTTTCATAGATTGTTAATTCCCCGAATTAAGCAGGCAGTTGAAACGCTTTTTATCCTATTATCTTAATCCCGGGGTAAAACCCCGGGCTAAAATAATCACACCCCTTCAGGGAGTGTGTCGGTGGATTTATCAGACCAGCAACAAAAAACCTAAACTCCTCAACTTCTAAACTTCTAAGCTAATCTTTAATTATAAGAGCTTCATAGGTATAGATGTCTGCATCTTTCCATTCATCATTGCTCATACCGGCTTTATCAATTGCACAGTGCTCAACCATTTGCTTTGCATCCCAGCCCGTTTTAATTGCTACCTGTGGCAGATAGGTTCCTGATCTGAAATCTTTCCTAATCAGAATGCCGTGTTTTCCGGGAATGATCTCTTCGATAGAGTTCACTTTTTTCAAAGGTGACAGCAAGGAAATTTCAATATGAACATCAGGCATTTCTTCCTTAGTTACAGATTTAAACCGTTTATCATTAAAGGCGGAGCTATAAGCCATTTCTGCAACAGTTTTATAGATAGGGTCACTGGATTCTATACGTCCTATACATCCTCTGAGTTCGTCTTTATAATAGATGCTTACAAAAACTCCTCCTGATTGTTTTATTCCCGGAGAAAGATCTTTACTGCTTTTTACCGGGATATCAGATATTTGAAGATTTTCCAAAATTCTGGCTCTTGCAATTTGCAAAAGGTTCTTTTTTTCTTTTTCCGAAAAGTCAAATTCAGGGATCGGATCCGCTTTTTTTTGAGTTATCAAAACCGATTGATACCCAACCACCCTCATTTTTTCTCCATACAATGGAATATCTCCCGAATTCTGATATAAAACAGGTATGTATCTTATATTTTCGTTGTGTTCTGTCAGGTACATTAAAGTCAGCGCAGAAGTCCATCCACACATACTTGTGGATAAATTTGAGATATGGAGCAAGTCATTATTTTTCAGTCTTTGCAAGAAACTTTCAGGATTGTTACTGCACAAGTCATAAATTGTTTGTTTATCTACTTTTACAGCATCATTATATGAAGGGTAATGAGAAAGATCAGTGCTTATAACAAATAAGTTTCCCGGAACAAAATAGGGTTTCAGGGCTTTTGCAACTTGTTTTGAAACTTCTTTGGATTGTCCGCCAAGTAATATAGGAACAATGGTAAATCCATTTTTTATTGAATACTGAAGGAAGGGGAGTTGAACTTCCAGACAATGTTCATGTGCATGAGCTTCCGGCAAATAGGCAAACAAATCCTTTTCCGCCAGAAGAGCATTTGCTATTGTTCTGTCAACTTTTACTTTTCCTAATGGTGTTATATAGTGGCCTGAATAATAAATTGATGCTTTTTCATACCATGCATTATGACTTGATCCAATTAAGAAGACTGTCTTTATATTTTTCCCGTTTTTAAGAGGAAGAAATGCAGAAGCAGCAACAGTTCCTGAAAATACATACCCCGCATGCGGGGACACAAGGGCAAGAATTTCTTCCCCTTGTTTTATTTCAGGCAACTCATGTTTTTTAGCTTGTTCGAATAATCTTTCCAGCTCTTTCCTCAACTCAGTGTCGGAGGAAGGATAAAATCTTCCTGCAACTACCGGCAATCGATCAGACAATTGATTAGCTTGATGCATACAATTCTATTAAATGGTAATATACTTCACTGCTTTTTTTGTATTCAATATACAATGTAAACAAAGTTACTGAAATGTTAGGTTGTAGTCAATCAATTTATTTTGCATAATGTATTGATTTGATTTACACATTTTATAACTTACAATAGCTTTAAACCTAGTCAAAATGAAGAGTATATTTCTGGCTTTATTGTTTCTGTTGCTTTCATTTCAACCAGATAATTTTAAAAATGATAGAATGAGAATGGTTAATGACCAGATTATTTCACGGGGTGTTCGTGATCAGGCAACCCTGAATGCTATGAGAACTGTCCCGCGTCATGAGTTTGTTCCATCCGATAGCAGACAGCTGGCTTATGGTGATCATCCCTTATCTATTGGTTATGGGCAGACAATATCACAACCTTATATTGTTGCATACATGACTGAAATATTGGAGCTGAAACCTGAATTTAAGGTGCTTGAGGTTGGAACAGGGTCAGGTTACCAGGCAGCTGTGTTATCTGAAATCGTTTCGGAGGTTTTTACTATTGAAATCGTTAAAGAATTGGCAACTTCAGCCAAAAAGTGCCTTCAGATGCTGGGATATAAAAATGTAAGGGTATTCTCAGGAGACGGATACCATGGTTTGAAAGAATTTGCTCCTTTTGATGCGATTATGGTAACAGCAGGTGCGGAAAGTATTCCGCAACCTCTTTTAGACCAATTGAAAGAAGGCGGCAGAATGATCATTCCTGTAGGATCAAGTTCTTATACTCAATACCTTGTGCTGGTTGAAAAAAAGAATGGGAAGATAAAAACAAGAAAACTCTTGCCTGTAAGATTTGTTCCCTTTACACGAGATTGAAACTCCTCGCCGCAAGCGACGAGGAACTATTCTCACGAGCACAGCGAGTAATCTTCGATCCTTTTTTTATTATTTTTGTGTTCGCTAACCCCGTAGCAAGCTACGGGGAATGCGCTCACAGGATTCAAAAAAATAACCTGAAATATGCATTATTTTGTTGCGCAAATTAAAATTCATGATCATAAAACATATCAGAAATACGTGGATAAAGCAGGAGAGATTTTTTCAAAATACAACGGAGAATACCTGGTGGTTGATGACCATCCTGAAATCATTGAGGGGAAATGGAATTATAACCGGACAGTGATCATACGATTTGATACCAAAGAAGATTTTAATACCTGGTATCATTCAAAAGATTATCAGGGAGTTTTGAAATACAGATTAAGCTCTTCAATATGCGATACAATAGTATTGAAAGGGAAGTAATTTTATGAATTGTCAATAAATTAAAATGTTACTATAAAGTAACGGTTTAATCACCCATACAGGTCCCTACACGTCTTGCACATTCAATCCAGGGATGATCAAGAGGAACGGATTTTCTTTTTCCCACTACCTGGTCAAGCGGTACAGCTTCAACTCCCTCGCCACGAACAGCAATCATAATTCCGTATTGTTCATTCTGGAGGTATTCTGCACAAGCAGTTCCAAGTCTTGTGGCAAGCAACCTGTCATAGGCAGATGGTATACCTCCGCGCTGAAGATGACCAAGAATAGTAACCCTTGATTCAACAAGTGTTAGCTGTTCAAGTTCTTTTGCCAGTTGCATGGTATCGCCAATCACCCTTTTTTTGTATTCTTTCAGCTCCTTTTGTATGGATTTCTGCTTTTCTTTTTCGTCTACGGCTTCTGCTTTCCTTTTTCCGAGAATATCAATTTTTTGGGCGGATTCTTTAGATATAGCTCCCTCCGATACTGCAATAATACTAAAGTGTTTACCTGCTCTTTCACGCTTTAAGATCGACTCGGCCACTACCTCAATATCATAAGGAATCTCAGGAATAAGTATTACATCGGCTCCGCCTGAAACACCTGCACCAAGGGCAAGCCAACCCGTATTGTGGCCCATGATTTCCACAATAATTATGCGATGATGACTGTCGGCTGTACTGTGCAAACGATCAATAGCTTCTACCGCAACACTTAGAGCCGTATCAAAACCAAATGTCACGTCTGTGCCACAAACATCGTTGTCGATGGTTTTGGGAAGAGTGACTATATTCAGTCCCTGTTTCATCAAATGGAAAGCATTTTTTTGTGTTCCTCCTCCTCCAATACAGACTAAAGCGTCCAGATGATGTTTATGATAGTTTTCAACAATAACATCTGTCATGTCCATTATTTTGCCACCCACCTGCATTTTATGCGGTTTGTTCCTGCTGGTACCCAGTATAGTACCACCCAGTGTTAATATACCGGAAAGGTTTTCGCTGCTCATACGAATTGAACGGTTTTCCATAATTCCCCGGTATCCATCCATAAATCCGGTAACCTGCATGTTGTATTTTCCTAACGCTGTTTTTCCAATGCCCCGAATAGCGGCATTCAATCCCGGACTGTCACCTCCTGCTGTTAGTATTCCTATGTGTTTGCTCATCCTAAAAAGTGCTTTATTAACAATTTACAAAATTTTCATCAGTTAACTGTGGAAAATGATATCAGAAGAGAATCCTGGTTCCATCTTCAAGGTATTTTTTTATGTTCTTTTTCTGATACTCTGATAAATTGTTGTTTTTCAAATTCAGCTCATCTAAATTTTCCATTCCCCTTATCTCTTTCTGCAACAGTCGGATATTATTGTTACTTAAATTTAGAATTTCAAGATTTGATAAAGCTCCGATATCTTTTGTAACGGAATAGATCCTATTATCACTCAGATCAAGGTATTTCAAATTGCCCAGCTTCGAAATGCCAGGTTCAATACGCTCAATCCGGTTACGACTTAAGTTCAATTCTTCAAGCGAAGATATAGAAAACAGGGGATCAGGATTTTCAATCCTGTTGTTTTCTGCTTCCAACCTTTTAAGATTCAGTAATTCATCAGTTTGAAAACTGACTGAATTCAGATTGTTCGAACTCAGGTCAAGTACTTCCAGAGAAGGAAGGTTTAAAGCAAAGTGCCGGATGTTTTTGAGCTTATTGTTTGAGACATCCAGAGTCTTTAACTTTTTTAGGTTACCTAATTCATCCGGTAACTCTGTTAATTGATTGTTTCTGATATCAAGTTCTTCGAGATCAACTATATTTCCGATGCTTTGAGGCAGTTTCCGAATACTATTATCAGAAAGATTCAGAGAGCGGATTTGTTTCAGTTCTCCAATGGAAAAAGGCAGGGAAACCAATGCATTTCCTTTCAGTTTAAGTTCTGAAAGGAGTTCGCAATCGCCAAGTTCCTCAGGCAGGGAAGACAATTTATTCTTTTCCAGCCAGAGTGCATTTAGTTCAATTAAGTTTCCTATCTCAGGGGGAAGGGATTCAAGATTGTTCCGGTTCAGATCGATCTTATTGAGATTTCTTAAATTTCCCATTTCTGCAGGAATGCTAATTAATTCATTATCAAAAAGATCAATTTCCTGAAGATTTATAAGATTTGCAATTTCCGGTTGTATTGCCTGAATATTATTTTCACCCAGCATGAGCTTCTGAAGATTTGTAAGTTCAAATAAGCAGTCAGGAAGAAAAGCTATGCTGTTGTTGCGGAGATAAAGTTCCTGCAGATTTTTAAATTTGACTATATCTTCAGGCAGAGCATTGAGTTTTTGATTGTCGAGGTTAAGAATATATACTCTCTTTTTGTTCAATCCGGGTTCATCAATGGATCTGTATACAGTTGCTTTGGCTAGCTGATCTGCAGTTTTTAATTTTTTCTGAGAAAAGACTGAAAGGGAGACCGGGATTGTGATAAGAAACAGGCAAAAGAATTTTATTTTATGCATGATCATGAATTTATAGCCTGCAAAAAAAGGAAAATTTTTTAAGCAATGCCCATTGGAAAATAAAAAACGGATATTTAATTTTTAAATATCCGTTGGTTTTGAATTGCATCAATCCTTTATTTGGATTCTATCAGCATGTTTTTCAGATAATATATGACATTATCTTTCCATGTTTTTCCGCAAATGTCAATGTCCCCGTCACCATCAACATCGGCTGCTACAGCATCTGTGCATTCTGTTTTAAATAGTATTTCCCTGTTTTCCCACTTTTCACCGTTGCCTTCCATATTCTCGAAAATGAATAATCTTTTGTACAACTCACCGGTCATTGGTCCTGCTCCGGAACAAATGTCCATGTCTCCATCGTTATCAAAATCAGCAACACAAAGTGAATGCATATCCTGTTCCAGGTTGTACGCCACAGGATGAGTATACCAGTTTATTCCTTTTCCGTCTTTATTTTCGTGCCAAACAACCCTGCCATCTTTGTTATTCGATTCGGTCTGCACAATATCTGCATCTCCGTCTTCATCCATATCGGTTACCCAAACTCTTGATGAACGACCAAATTTTCCCTGACTTTCGATGAATCCAATAGTACGGTGGATTACCCACTTTGAGCCATCTCCGTTTGCATTGTCATACCATACATCACTTCTGACAATATCAAGATCTCCATCACCGTCAAGATCACCAATTCCACCGGGTGAAATACCTCCCGGTACTCCATCTCCCAACTTGATCTTTTTCCATTTTTTTTCAGGATTGGAACCAATGAAGTAAACAAACGATCCGTCCTGAGGACTTACAGATACCAGTTCATTCACTCCATCTTTATTGAAATCGCCATGAATGTTGTCATAAGCATAAATGGATCCATTCTCAAATCGTTCCCAGATATCATTGTTGTTCCCGGGATTCCGGTACCAGCTTCCTCCTGAGACCTGATCAATATTTCCATCGCTATCGACATCAAATGCCGTTCCGCCTTTATCGGTCAGAGCATCATCTCCCAAAATATGCATTTCCCACTTTTCTGGACCAATGTATTCAAACCACCAGATAGTACTTCCGCTTGCCCCGACAATAAGGTCCAAATCTCCATCATTATCAAGATCTGTAAGAGAGGATTGTCCCAGTAACATTTGATCTGTATGGCCAATTTCATAATACTGAAACCCGGGAAATTGGCCAAAAGTCATATCGGCAAACAATATTAACCAGCTTGTAAACAGGATAGGCTTTATAAACGATTTCATTACGGAATTCTTTTAGGTTACTGAATAATACATAAACTGAATTAAAATAAACTTACGAAAACTCAGGTATTTTGTTTTGATTTAATACGAATTATTGAACTATCATTTAAGAACTTCAAAGTCCCAGTCGGCGATACTTAATCCGGCTTCAATTTTGTTTTCTATCTCATCATCCAGCGATGGGAAAAGATCTATACCGGTTTCTTTTTCAATTTCATCAACAGAAACAGCATAGGACTTAAGTTTACCCGATGACGTCCCGTTTTTGAAAATAAATCCAATTGCTTTTTGATTATCAGGATCATAAACTGCCTTGTAATAACGCTTCGGCACACTAACATTGTTATCACCAATTGTAGGAAAAGGAGAATCAGCAAGTATTGGACCGCATACAACATACAGTCCGTGATTATTTGTGGTCCATAAACGTATCAATTGCTCCGTTTTTAACCAGATGTGATTGTAATAGGCCAGTTTCATGGGGGCAATATTGCTCAGATAAAAGGTCTCTTCAACAGCACCGGGAATTTGTTTTACATCCAGGTAATTGACAAACTGTGCCATGATATACCCTCCCTGCTTATAATCTTTTTTGGAAGCTGATCTGGTATTGATCATCGGATCAGGTTTGTATTTCGCCTTTATTTTTTCATTTGTATTGATTTGTGCTTTTGTGACCTTGTAACTAACCCATGACGGCATAAGGTAACTCGTATTATAAGAAAACGAAAATCCTTTATGATGCACTGTTTTCTCCCTGTCCATTTCAGAAGGGAGAAGGATATCAGCCATTTGTGCGTTCAGACATGATAATACCAATATCAATACCAATGCAGTAAATGTTCTTTTCATAATACAATTTATTTTGTGATTTCTTATTAAATATACGAAATCGATCACATTATTCAAAGAATTGAATAAAGGAGTGTCTCAAGCAGTAACCTGTTTAGGATTAGCAATCTGGATGGGTGTAATAAATAATTCTCTGCCCAATTGAAATCCTTTGTTTTGAATTTTTATTCTCTGGCTATCTACAAGCCGATGAAATGTCTGTAAAACATCTGAATTAAAAACCAGGTTTTGTGTGAGACTGTCTTCGAGCACAGCATAATAATGTTCTCTTCCGAGAATATCAATAAAATTGTAAAATTATCATGTCAATGAAACTTAAATGTTAATTGAATCTTAAGTTTCGGTTATATATTTCTATCGCTCAAATACAAAAATGTACAGAAATTCAATACACCCGTGAAAACATTTCGTGCTGTCAGGTTGTTGTATTCTTTGTCTTTTTATAACTATGTACAAAAAATAGTTAGGATATATTGTTACTTTAGTATTGAAAAAAAATGAATCTAATTCATATTGATAATTAGTTAGATATACCTTATAAAATGAATTGGAGATAGAATATTTTTAAGTATCCAGTAAAACATAATATCTATGAGAGGTTCGATTGTTTTTGCCATCATATTGTTTGCAATAATCTTTGTCATTGATCAGTATTCATTCAGAGGGATAAAAATACTTACCGGTAATCTTCCTGTATTCTGGCGTCAATCTATCCATATTGCATTCTGGATGGTACCCTTGATTATTTTGGTTATAACAATTTTAATGAGTTTCCAGATGCGTGAAGTAATGACTACTGATAAATTTCGTATCTGGTATTTTCTGATGGGAATGTTTATGCTGTTTTATGTTCCAAAGATTGTATTTGTCATATTTCAGCTTGGGAATGATATTGTAAGACTCACGGGATGGATAATGACCAGATTGAGTACACCTGAATCACAAGCGGCTGCAACGGGTACTGTTATGAGCAGAACGGAGTTTCTTTCAAAAATAGGTATTGTTATTTCAGCTATTCCCTTTTTATTTGTAGCTCATGGAATTATCATAGGTAGATTCAACTATCAGGTGAAAAATATTAAACTGAATTTTAAGAATCTTCCAAAAGCATTTGACGGATTCAAAATTCTTCAGATTTCGGATTGGCATATTGGAAGTTTTCATGGACATACTGAAAGAGTAGAAGAGGCAATTGAACTGATTAACCGACAAAACGCCGATTTGATCTTGTTTACCGGAGATATTGTCAACAATGTAGCAGAAGAAATGCAGATCTTTATCCCTCTTCTGAGTAAAATCAATGCCGAATATGGTGTTTATTCCATTTTGGGAAACCATGATTACGGGGAATATATCTCCTGGAAAAGTAAGGAAGAACACACTGCAAATATGCAAAGGCTATATGACTTTCAGAAACAGGCAGGCTTTACCCTTTTGCTCAATGATTCCGTAATTCTTGAAAAGGGGATAGATAAAATAGGCATCGCAGGTGTTGAGAACTGGGGTTTGCCTCCATTTTCTCAATATGGTGATCTGAAAAAGGCGCTTGGCAAAATTCAATCTCTGCCATTTAAAATATTAATGTCTCATGATCCTTCTCATTGGGATGCCGAAGTGTTAGATAAAACAGATATCGATCTTACGCTTTCAGGTCATACTCATGGAATGCAATTTGGCATTAATATACCGGGGATAAAGTGGAGCCCCATAAAATGGAAATACCCCCGCTGGAGCGGTTTGTATATAGAAAAATCTCAATATTTATATGTGAATGTCGGAATAGGCTATATAGGCTTTCCGGGAAGGGTCGGTTTTATGCCTGAAATCACCGTTTTTGATTTGCAATGCGATGCTGATTGAATTACATTGTATGAATTAACTGTTAAGAATTATTTTTCAATTCCAAGTAATTTTCTTTTTGTTAGAACTATTTGATTTCTATCGCGTAAAAATCTGAAAACATTGTTATTATGTTTTCCAGAATTCTTTTTATAATCTCACTTATTCTAGTTTCGACAATATTTATAGATTGTTATTCACAAGACTATTCTGGCAATGATGAACGGTCAAAAAAGACTATTAAAACCCAAAAGAGAAAGGACTACAGTATTGATAAAGTTAGAATCCCTTTGTACAAGCGAATTGAACAAGAATTTGTGAGAATGTCAGCCAAGATGAATGAAAGAAAAGAACAAAGGCAGATGAAAAAGGAAAGAAGGAAAATTGAAAATGCAGAATTAAGAGAAGCAAAAAAAACTCAGAAAGAAGTTAAAAAATCATTGACAGAGATTGAAAAAAGGCAAAAGGCAGATGAGAAGATCAATACACGAAGTTCAGAACGAATTGAGAAAGAAAATGAAACTGCAACGAATTTAAAGCAAAAAGAATTGCAGGATCAGTTGAAAGCAGATGCCAGGTACAGTGAAGAAATCAGAAAATACAACGAACAGGTTTTGGAAATGCAACAATCAAAACGCAATGAGATTGTTGATAATGATTCGAAATACAACAGACAAATCAATAAACTGAATCGCAAAGAGGATCGGCGCATAGCGCGTATTGAAGAAAAGAGACGCAAAGAGCTGGAAAAATATTCTTTTCAGATCAGAAAATACAACGAAAAACAGAAAGAACTGATAGAAGACGGTTATTTATGCATACAGCAAGAAGATGAAAAATATAGTGTAGAGATCCGCAAGCACAACGAGGAAGTGCTGACTGCCCGGCAGACAAGACAGGATGAAATCGCCGATACCGATTCAAAATACAACAGGGAACTGGCCCGGGAAAATGCAAAAGAGGCAGAGCGAATAGCCCACGAGCAGGAGCAGAGGATCAGGGAACAGGAAAAGATCAGTGCGGAGATAGCCGCCTACAACGAAAAGCAAAAGGAGCTAAGCGAACAGGAATACGCCCGGTTACAGAAAGAATACGACAGGCTGAGCGAGGAAATTCAAAAGCACAACAAACGGGTTCTTGCTGAACTGGAAGCAAGGCAAAATGAGATAAATGATGAGAATTCAAAGTATAATAAAGCAATGCTTAAGCTGAACGAAAAAGAAGCCTTACGAATTGTCCGAACCAGAGAAAAGAAAGAAAGAATAAAAGAAAAACAAAGCAATGAAATCATAGCATATAATGAAAAACAAAAAGACATACTGGTAAAGAAAAAGCAAAAAAGCGAACAGGAATATGCCAAACACAGAAAGGAATTGATTTGGCATAACGAAAGGATGCTAGCGCAAATGGATTTGCAGAAAGAACAAGTAGCTGAAGATGATTCAAAATACAACAAGGATATTGATAAACAAAATCAGAACGAACTCGATTGTCTCGAAAAAAAAGTGAACAAGGAGAAAGAGCTTACTGAAAAATACAGGAATGAGATAGCAATTTACAATGAAAAACAAAAGGAGTTAAGTGAAAAGGAATATACCCGATTACATAAGGAATATGAGAGATTGAGTGAAGAGATCCAAAAGCACAATGTGGAAATGCTGGCTGCACGACAGGCAAGACAGGATGAAATCGCCAATGCCGATTCGAAGTACAACAGGGAGATCGCAGGTCAGAATGCAAAAGAGGCAGAGCGAATAGTCCGTGAGCAGGAGCAGAGGATCAGGGAACAGGAAAAGATCAGTACAGAGATAGCCGCATACAACGAAAAGCAAAAGGAGTTGAGTGAGAAAGAATTTTCTCAGCAAGAGCATATGAATGATAAATATAGTTCTGGTATTCAAAAATATAACGATAAAGTAATAAGCGAACAGCAAGCTGATAGAGAGAAGTTATCAAAACAGTTTGATAAGAATAAGAGCATAGATAAATTCAATAAAAAGGAACAGAGAATCAGGGAAAAACAATTTGTCAAACAAGAAAAGATCAGGCTAAAGGAAAGCAAACAAATACAGAGTTATAATCAGAAGATGATCAGAATTCAGGAAAAGGAACTCGTTGCAAAGCAAAAAGAGGTTGAGAGATTGAACAGTCAGATAGCAAAATACAATCAAAAAGCGGAAGCCAGTAAAACACAAGCTCAGAAAAAGCTCGAAAAAGGAAATGCCCGATACAGCAAAAAAATCAATCAATTCAACGAAGCGAGCAAAAAGGAACAGGATAAAAAATCTGTAACAGAAGCTTCTGAATAGTTGAATGCGTCAGGACATATAACCTCCTTCTTAGTTTGAGTTTTTTTGTATTAATGGCGGAAAAATAAATAGTAAATAAGAGCCACTAAAACAGCAAATCACCAGATCCCATTTACGTTTTGTTAAATTATTGAATTATAGATAATTTTAGGTCGAACTCACGATATTCTCGTTTGTAACTTTGTGAGTTTACCATAAATAATGGGCAGGATCTTTAATGTATTTGTCATATACAGTTTTTATCCGCGCCAGTATGTCAGTATTCAGATCCGGCAAATCAAGTGCGTGAAGATTTGCAGTAACTTGTTCGGGTTTGGAAGCTCCGGGAATAACGCAACTGATTTCCTTATGCATAAGTATCCATTTTAAAGCAAAGGGGGCAAGGTTTTCCTGACCGGGAAACAGTGATTTCAATTCTTCAACTGCTTCAAGACCTTTATCATAATCAATTCCTGAAAACGTTTCTCCTTTGTCGAAAGCAGCTCCATCACGATTAAAATACCTGTGATCTCCTTTGCTAAAGGTAGTCTTTTTGCTGTATGTTCCGGTTAATAATCCGCTTGCCAGTGGAACACGAACAATGATTCCAATGTCTCTTTTTTCAGCTTCTCTGAAAAACAATTCAGCTGGTCGTTGTCTGAACATATTAAAAATGATCTGTACAGTTGTGACATTAGGAAACTCAATGGCTTTCAGTGCTTCTTCAATTTTTTCAACACTTACACCAAGGTTCAGAATTTTTCCTTCCTGCTTCAATTTATCGAACAAATAAAAAATTTCAGGTCTGTAATATACTTCCGTCGGAGGGCAATGCAGTTGAATCAAATCCAAGGTTTCGATTTGCATTCTTTTCAAACTGTCTTCAACAAATTTGGTTAGGACAGCCGGTTGATAAGATTCGCTGATGTGTGGGTTTAATTGCCGGCCGCATTTGGTAGCTACATAAATTCGTTCCGAACGCTTTCTTAAAACACGTCCTATTGCTATTTCGCTTTCACCTTCGTTATAAACGTCAGCAGTATCAATGAAATTTATTCCTTTGTCAATGGCATCATTTAATATTTTTTCAGCAAGATTATGACTGAAATTATCTCCCCATTTTCCTCCAACCTGCCAGGTTCCGAGGCTAAGTTCAGAAATAGTAAAGTCAGTTTTTCCGAATTTTCTGTAGTTCATAACATGTACTTTTAATAATTAATAAGCTTCAGATTAAAATAATCACTACTTGTTATTTGTTGTGATGTTATTCGATTGTCAATTCTGATTGCTATTGATTAATTACCGAATGACTATTGAATGATAACCTTTCGAAAACATAAATTCTATTTGCCAAATGGTAAAATAAATACATCTACTATTTATTTCTGTTAATCATAGCTGCACTTGCCTGTGCATTAGGCAATACAAGCAAATCAGCAATTGTAACGTGTTGTGGTCTGCTTAATGTGAATACTATAATTTCGGCAATGTCTTCTGGTCGAAGTGGTTGCATCCCTGAGTACACGTTTTTTGCTTTTTTTTCATCACCTTTAAAGCGGACAAGAGAAAACTCTGTTTCAACGAGTCCGGGATTTATTGCAGATACTTTGATGTTGTATTCATTAAGATCAATACGCATTCCCCGGGTTATAGCGTCAACGGCAAATTTTGAAGCACAATAGACGTTTCCTGCTGGGTATACTTCTCTGCCGGCAACAGATCCGATATTAATGATGTGCCCGTTTTTGCGTTTTACCATTCCCGGTAAAATTGTCCGTGAAACATAGAGTAGTCCTTTAACATTAATATCTATCATTGCATCCCAGTCGTCAAGATCACCCTTATCCACAGAACTTAGTCCGTGTGCATTTCCCGCATTGTTGATTAGTACATCAATAATCTGCCATTTTTTCTCCAGGCCTGAAATAGATTGAATTACCTGATTTCTGTCTCTGACATCAAAATGCAAGAAACACACATCAGTAGAATCTGAAAGATGTTTAACAAGCTCTTCAAGTCTTTCCTTTCTTCTTCCACAAAGGATAAGGCGATAACCATTTTTTGCCAGCAGAATGGCAGTTGATTTACCAATTCCTGATGTTGCACCTGTGATGAGAACTGTCTTCATTAGAATATATTCTATTTAAGTTGTTGAATTTAGTTAAATCCATTTCTGTGTTTATCTGCAATGGTATAAGTTGCTTCACCAATAGTATTTCTTTTTATGGTGTTTGGTGAACCTCCATGCCTAAACCTTTTGTCGCTGCCTATAAATTCATAGTCTTTTGTGCTTCCGTTTTAGAAAATAATATCTTAGAGCATGGAGATTTCATTAAAATAAAATAATGTTATATATCTGTTTTTTCAAAGGTAAAAATTATAGATTCCATTCACACAATATACAGGAATTATAGTCAGAGTGTTTTCTCAAATATTCTGTATCGCTTGTATACAACACCACCCATTTTTTCAACTTCAGCTCTCATCTTTGTATTGTTCTCCAGAATAAGATGACTGTCAATAACTTTCAAGCCTGCTTTTTTTGCTTCTTCAAGCAAGCTGATACCTAATACCGAATCAAATCCTAAATTTCGGAATGAAGGTTTTATTCCACCAAGAAGCAGATTCAATTGTTTGGTCTTTTTTTGTGATCTCAGGATATGAAAAAGTCCAAAGGGCAGGAGTTTGCCTTTGCATCTTTTAATTCCTTCACTAATATCCGGCATGGAGAGAATAAAGGCCAACAATTCTCTATTCTCATTTTCAATTACCTTAATAAACTTTGGATCAAGGATAAAAAGGTAACGATTTGCAAATTCTTTCATCTCCTTATCATTTAACGGTGAAAATGCATAGATGTCTTTGAAGGTTTCATTCAATAGTTCAAAAACCGGTTTTACATAGGGTTTTAATTGTCGACGGGATGAAAAATTAATAAGCCGGATCGAGTGATTGTTGTTTGTAACTCTGGCATGTATGTTTTTATAAAACAGAGGGAAAACTTCAGGTATCATTAATTTGTATACAATCAAATCAATCTTTTTTGTATAGCCCGCTTTTTCCATGAATCGGATCATGAACGGGAAATTACAATTGGTTGCAATTACTACAGGTTCATTGAATCCTTCTACTAAAAATCCCTGGGGATCCTTATCAGAGAATCCTAAAGGTCCAACCAGCTTTTTCATTCCGTTTTCTTTTGCCCACAATTCAATTCTGTTTATTAGGGCAAGGGCTACAGAAAAATCCTCATGAGTTTCCAGAAAACAAAATCGTCCTTCTTCTACCTGATGCATCATATTGTATTTATGCTGAATTATACCCATGATACGACCAACGATAAGTTTTTCATGTTTGGCAATCAGCATCAGGGTATCTGATGAAGAAAAGGAATCATTCTTTTTTGAATTGAAGAACTTCAGATCATCCGAGTAGATTGGAGGAACCCAGTTTGGATGACCTTTATGAATTCTATATGGTAAATTTATAAAAGACCTGAAGTCCTTTTTTGTATTTACTTCCTTAATTTCCAGGCTCATGTGGTATAATAATCAGAAAATATTGAATTTAAAGATAAAAAGAAATTTTGTCTCCTTGTTTATGTATGATTAAACCAAAAGCATTTGAGTATTTCAATACCTAAAATGTGCAGATTGTGAATACTTTAGTGTTATCAATAAATAGAAATAACAATTCAATTATTATATTTAACTTCATAGTATTATTGACCATTACTATGCTTAAATCTTTTTTCATAGTTTTTTTTTACTTCATCTCATTGTATTCTTTCGCCCAGAAAGAGAATAAAGCCTTTAATAAAATCACCACAGAAGATGGACTTTCAGCCAGTTGGGTCCGATGCATATACCAGGATAAATATGGATTTATGTGGTTTGGAACAAGTGACGGACTCAACCGATATGATGGGTATGAAATTAAAGATTATAAACCCGATGATAAAGATCCCGAAGCGATCCTGAATGGAGCAATTAATTATATAGCTGAGAGGGAAGATGGAAAATTATGGATATGTACTGAGCGCGGGGTTGATATTTTTGACCGAGACAGGGATATATTCAATGATTTTTCCTATCTGAAAGATATCAGAGTTACTTATTTGTTGCGGGATCAGGAAGATAACTATTGGTTTGCAAGTTACTCGGGTTTATTTCGTTATAATCCGGAGAAAGGCACAATGGTGAATTTTCTGCATGATCCTGAAGATCATACTACCTTAAGTAACAATTCCATTGAGATTATCTATGAGGATCATAAAGGCAATTTGTGGATTGGAACCCAGAATGGATTAAACCTATTTCATCCTGAAAATCAATCATTTACATGTTATAAACAATCCAGTGAGAAAACATCAATAGGGGGTAATTATATACAAACAATAATTGAAGACAAAGAAGGCAGATTGTGGGTTGGAAATCTTCAGGGCGGTTTGGATCTTTTTATTAATGCAAGTGAATTGCCTGAGAAAGGGATTTTTCAACATATTGTTTCGGGGAGTGTAAGTGAATTGATGATTGATAGTAGGAATCAGTTATGGATTGGCCATGGATTAGGTTTTGGATTGAATATAATGGATTTGAGTAGATTTTCCACTGAAAAGAAAAATATCGTTTATTCTTATAATTATGTTGATAATAATGCCAGAAGTCTGAGTGATGATGCAGTTTCTTCCTTATACGAAGACAAAGATGGTGGTATTTGGATAGGGACATATGCAAGAGGGGTTAATTATTATAGTCCGTGGATGAAAAAATTTACCAGCATAGAACATATTCCGGGTGAATTGCAATCTTTAAGCGATAATGTTGTGAATTACTTCCTTGAGGAAGAAGAGTATCTTTGGATAGCCACCGAAAATGGTTTGGGGCGATTCAATAAACAAACAAATTTATATAAAAATTATTTTCAGGAAGCTGGCAATTCAAAATCCCTGGGAGCAAATGGTGTCTTGTATATTTATAAGGACAGTTATGATAACATTTGGATTGGAACATGGAACGGAGGATTGAATTTATACAACAGGAAGGAGGATAATTTTGTCCGGTTTTTGCCGGATGAAGATTCAAAAGGATCTATAACAAGCAGAAATGTTTATGCAATTCTACAGGATAACAGAGGTTTTTTATGGGTGGGGACGAATGGAGGAGGTCTGAACGGGTTTAATTATGAAACAGGAACGTTTACTTATTATTTACCTGACCGCAATGATTCTTCCAGTATCTATCATAATGCAATAAATGATATTTGTGAAACTGCTAATGGTGAATTGTACTTGTCGACTTACCATTCGTTGGATAAGTTTCATTATTCTACCGGCAAGTTTTCTCATTATACTTATAACAGAGAGGACTCAACCAGTATTACAGATGGAAATCTCCTGGATATTTTTGAAGACAGCAGGCATAATTTGTGGATTGGAACAACACGGGGTTTGAATTATTTCGACAGGAAGGCTAAAACATTCATTCATTATACCATGGAGGATGGTTTACCAAGTAACACAGTGCAGGCAATACTTGAAGATAGTCACGGGCATTTATGGTTAAGCACCAACAATGGAATTTCCAAGTTTATTAAGGGTACAACCCTTCCGGATGATCCGGAATTTAAAAATTATTCTTCGGAAGATGGATTACAGGGTAATGAGTTTGTACGCCGATCTGCATTTTTAAGCAGTTCTGGCATTATGTATTTTGGAGGTACAAATGGTTACAACTATTTTTATCCCGACAGCATCATTGAAAATCCTGTTCCTCCTGAAATTGTTCTCATCGATTTTCAGTTATCAGGCAGTAAAAATCATAAGGAAATACATTCTATAAGGCAGGGAAAAGATGTGAACCTTGTTGATGAAATTGTATTGTCATACAAACAATCTGATTTTGTCATCAAATATGCAGCTTTGAATTATCTGAATTCAGAGAAAAATCAATATCAATACAAACTTGAAGGATATGAAGAGAACTGGCATAATGCTGGCTCGCAAAGAACTGCAACATACACCAATATTCAGCATGGCAGGTATACTTTTTTGGTAAAGGGAACTAACAATGATGGAGTTTGGTGTAATCAGGCCAAACGATTAAGCATTGTTGTTAAACCTCCCTGGTGGAAAACAATTGCATTCCGTATTTTCTTTGTTGTATTCATAATAGCCCTGGCAGCTCTGTTTTATAAAGTGCGATTTACATTGCTTGAAAAGCAGAAACGTCTGCTGGAAAACATGGTCAAAGAAAGAACTGCTGAATTGTCTGAAGCAAATACCCTGCTGGAAAAAAGGCAAGAGGAAATATCCCTTCAGAATGAAGAGCTCGAAAAACATAGAAATCATCTTGAGCAACTTGTTGAAAAGAGAACAGAACAATTGGAGGAGTCCCGTAAAATTGCTGAGGCATCTGATAAGCTGAAATCAGCCTTTCTTGCCAATATGTCACATGAGATCAGAACGCCAATGAACGCTATTGTCGGATTTGCATCAATGCTAAAAGAAGATGATATTAATTCTGAGGAGAAAGAGGAATTTATTGACATTATTATGAATAACAGTCAATCCTTATTGGTATTGATCAATGATATACTTGAGATCTCTCTTATTGAAGCAAATCAGCTAATTTTAAGTAAGGACCCTTTCAATGCTATTAAAATACTGGAAGAACTGGAAAGCTATTTCAAATTAAAGAATAGCAAAAAGTTGAAAATTGTTTTCGAGAACAAAAAAAAGAGAAAAGAGTTAATTCTTTTTCATGACAGAACAAGGTTCAGACAAATCGTATCCAATTTAATCAGCAACAGTTACAAATATACAGAAACAGGATCGATCAAGTTTGGATTTACTGTTTTGAAAAACGAAGTAAAATTTTATATTTCAGATACTGGTATTGGCATTAATGAAGCAGAATACCAAAGAATTTTCGATTATTTTCATAAGATCGATAAAGGAGACAACAAACTTTACAGAGGGGCAGGAATAGGCTTATCCATTTGCAATAAACTTGTTGAATTGATGGGAGGGAAAATATGGCTTGACTCAAAAATTGGGAAAGGAACTGCTTTTTATTTCACACTTCCCTATTCTGAAAAAAGGAGATCACTGCCTGTAACGATGCAAAAAGATCATGTAAAAGCAAAGTATGATTTGAAAGGGGCAACCATTCTGATTGCTGAAGATGAACCAACCAATTATCAATTAATAAATCGAATTCTTAAACCTACCGGAGCGAATATTATCTGGACAAAAAATGGAAAAGAAGCTGTTCTTTTTGTAAAAGAAAACAGTCATCTGAGGAGGCTGATTGTCCTGATGGATATCAAAATGCCAATAATGAACGGAATAACTGCTAACGAAAAAATCAAGAAGATCAACAATAAAATTCCGGTAATTGCGGTAACTGCATATGCTCAAGCCCGGGATAAGGAAGAAATACTAAAACATGACTTTGTTGATTATATAGCCAAGCCATTAGACCCTGAGAAATTGCTTAAAGCTATTTTTGATCAATTGGTTAAATAATGTCTGTGTCTTCTACATCCTTTCTCTGTGTATATAACATATGAAATAATTTACTTGTAGTAATTATTTTATTAACTTCATAATGACTGTCAGAAAATGTTTATGATCAGGACATTCGTTACTCAAATATTGCTTCTTTTTACAATAACTCTCTGCGCGCAGGAGTATACTATTCGTTTTAAACATCTTTCTTCAAAAGAAGGACTTTCTCAGAGTTGGGTAAAGTGTATTATACAGAACAGTTCAGGTTTTATATGGCTTGGAACAGCAGATGGATTGAACAAGTATGATGGATATGAATTCATTGTTTATAAACCAGAATCAAACAATGACAGGAGCATCGGAAATGTATACATAAATGATATGGTAATTAAGGATAAGGATGATTTTTATATAGCTACTGATCAGGGGATCTTTATTTATCATGCAAAAACAGATGCATTTTCAAAGTTACCTTTTCTCAAGCTTCAGGTTATCAATTGTATTTTACCAGACAATGAAAACAGTATTTGGTTTGGAACAAATGAAGGTCTTTATAAATATAATGAAACAGACAGTTCAGTTTTATCCTATTTTCATGATCCTGTACGTTTTAAACAGGTAATGACCAATCTTTTAAATAATGCGATTAAATATACCGACAAGGGTTACATCAAATTCGGTTATGAGATTATGGATAAGCTGATACAATTCTATGTCTCTGATTCAGGAATAGGGATAAGTGAATCAGATGTTGAGCATATATTTAATCCTTTCTATAAAGTTGAGAATGCAGATTCAAAATTGTATCAGGGTGCGGGAATAGGCTTGTCCATAACCAAAAACCTGGTTGAACTTATGGGTGGATATATTTGGGTTGAATCTGAACAAGAAAAAGGAACAACCTTCTATTTTGTATTGCCGTTAGCAGAAAAAAATACGAAAGATAAAGAGCCTAAAATTAAGAAAAAGCAGCAGTATAACTTTGAAAAGACAACTGTTCTTGTTGCTGAAGACGATGAAACCAATTATAGCCTGATTAAAATGATATTAAAACGTACTTCCGCTAAGTTAATAAGAGCCGCAGATGGCCAGAAGGCAGTGGAATTTATAGAAAACAATAAAGAAATACAGGGCTGTATTGTATTGATGGATATTAAGATGCCTAATATGAATGGTGTTGAAGCAATGAAGAGGATAAAAAAGATCAACAATAAAATACCTGTAATAGCTGTTACTGCTTATGTCCAGGCAACCGATAAAAGTAAATTTTTAAAATATAAGTTTGATGATTATATTTCCAAACCAATCTATGCAGAAAAATTGCTGAAATTAATTGATAAGTATTATAACATAATATAAGCAGGCATGAATCCATTATACTCTTGTTTTTTACAATGTATTAACTATTTGAAGATGAATCGATACATAGTATTCATGGTGCAAATCATTGTTTTGCCCCTGATATCCTTTTCTGCTCCGGACGATTTTCTTGTACAAGATGATACGATTTATATTCCGAACGTTTCCAGTGTACCAGTATTTGACGGAATAACAAATGACGAATGCTGGACTTCTACAAACTGGCAGACTATTGACCAGGTGTGGATTCCATACGGAGAATCTGTTTCTACGGCCGATTATACAGGAAGATATAAAGTTGTGTGGTCATCTGAAGAGAATCTTCTTTACTTTGCAGTTGAAATTGATGATGATGTTGTATCCGATGCTTATGTGCCGGGTGAGACTGCTGATATTTACAACTTCGATATGTTTGAAGTGTTTATTGATGAAGATAAATCAGGCGGTTATCACGTTTTTGATGGTACAGCTAACAATGAAACATCGCTGGGAGTAAATGCCGAAAATGCATTTGCATACCATATATTTACTGAATTTCCTGAATCCGGGCAAACAAATACCGTATTCCGGGTGGAAGACCTTGGAGGTACCGGTTGGGCAAATGCCGAACATCCCATTTACAATGATCATTTTCCTGAATTTATTCTGCGCAGGGAAGGAACAATATCAACATGGGAATTTTCATTAATTGTATACGATGATACTTATTCGGATGACAATATCGAAGGATCGCGTATAACATTAACTCCGAACAAAGTTATGGGCCTGTCACTGGCATACAATGACGATGATGAACCGGATGTGGATCCGGCGTTGACCGAACGCGACAATTTTTTTGGTTCTGTAGCTGTTTCGGAAGCGGCATATAATGATCACTGGAAGAATGCTGACGATTTTGGACCGGTTAAACTGACAGGTTCACCTGTATTAATCGGTCAGGTCGAAAGAAATGTATCCAACTTAAAAATTATACCCAATCCTTTTGAAGATTTTTTTCAAATCATTTTCAATAGTCAGTATACAGGTATGCTGAAAATCAAAATTTTTAATGAAGAGGGAAAGGAAGTGTATAACACGAATGAATTCAAGGTTGCCCATGTGTTTGACCATGATTTTTCATACCATTTTATACCGGGTATGTATTTTCTTATGGTGAATGCCGGCGATGAATCAGTGACACAAAAAGTAATAGTATCACGTTAAAATGATCTCGGTTAATATCTGAAAATGGTATGTCTTTTTTATTTGCTTTTCACCCAGTTGACTATTTCATCGGAAAGGGGATTTGTCTTTGATCCGTAATGTTTAACCACCTGACCATTTTCATTAACCAGGAATTTATTGAAGTTCCAGGATATTTTTGCATCAAGCACTCCATTTTCAGATTTATTCGTAAGCCATTGGTACAATGGATGAATTTCTTTTCCTTTTACGGAGATTTTTTCCATCATAGGAAATGTAACTCCATAATTCACCTGGCAGAAAGATGCAATTTCATCGTTGGTACCCGGCTCCTGGTTCATAAAATTATTTGCCGGGAATCCTATTATGGTAAAATCTTTTCCTCCATAGATCTCATAAAGTTTCTGCAGATCAGCGTACTGAGGAGTAAAACCACATTTGGAGGCCGTATTCACAATCAGGACTTTTTTACCTTTCAATTGTGCCAGATCATATTCTTCTCCATATAAAGTTTTAACTTTAAAATCATACAATGATTTTGTTTGAGCAAATGAGGATATTGTCATTATCGATCCAATTAGTATAATAATTAATTTTTTCATTGTTTAAAGACATTAAATTATTTACTAAACAAATAATTCAAAAAAAAGTTTTCATACTGTATACAATTAATTTACTTATTAATCAGGTTTTTTATGCACCTTTAGGATATTATTCTTCACTGGAAGACCATTACTTTGTTAAAAATAGTTCTATGAAAAGAAAAATTCATATTGCATTGTCATTATTATTAATTACCGGAACAATATTAGTGAACGCACAGATTCTTTATGATCCTGTTATAGAAATTGTTGATCAGGGATTTAACTTTATTGAAGGTCCTGTATGGAAAGACGGAGTTGGTTTGTTGTTCAGCGATATTCCGGAAAGCAAGATATATGTCTGGACTCCACAATCAGGTTCAAATGAATATCTGACACCTACAGGCAAATCAAACGGACTGGCAATTGATGCTGAAGGCAATCTCATTATGTGTCAGCATTTTGATCGTCAGGTGGGCAAATATGTTGAAGGTGTTGGAATTGAGGCTCTTGCAACGCATTACGATGGGAAAAGACTGAACAGTCCGAACGATCTGGCGATAAAATCAGATGGTTCCATATTTTTTACCGATCCTCCGTTTGGTTTGAATGATGAAGGCGGAACATCAGAATTGGGGTATTCAGGGATCTATCGGTTATCCCCTGAAGGCAATTTACAATTGCTCGACAATACGCTGAATTACCCGAATGGCATTGCCTTTTCTCCTGATGAAAGCAAATTGTATGTTACCGAATCGGATGTGGCGGATATTTATGTATGGGATGTGGTAGATGATACTACAATTGCCAATAAAACATTGTTTTATAATATTAATGGTCAGTGGGGTGACGGTATGAAGATTGACGAAGATGGATATTTGTACGTTACAGGTCCCGTTGGTGTCCGGATATTTTCTCCGGATGGAAGTTTAATCAATACGGTTCCTGTAACCATTGGCAATTCGGCATCGAACTGCAACTGGGGTCCTGAAGACGAACCGACGCTTTATGTAACATCGAACAATACTTTGTTTAAAATAACAAATAAGCCGGAAGATCCTAATGCTTTGGATATGCCTGATCAGGAAACTCAAGCTAACCTTAAACTTTTGGTGCCAAGACCCAATCCGTTCAATACAACAACCACAATTCCCTTCTGCCTTGATGATTATAAAAGGATTTATCTTTCAGTAATTGATATGAATGGGAAGGACATCGTTACACTGGCTGATGGCAGTTACAGAAACGGATGGCACGAGGTGAACTGGAACACAAGTGAACTCGAAAATGGCATTTATATTATCGTATTGCAAACAGAAAATAACCTGGTTTTGCAAAAATGCCTGAAGTAGGAAAATAATTACTAAGCCTTGTTATAATTTCGGATTTCGGATGTCGGATTTCGGATTATAGATTTCTGATTTCTAATGTTTTTGTTTGGCTGTTTTACCTGATGCTGTGAAAATAGCGGTAAGCTCGTCTGCCTCTTTTAGCAGTATATTTAATTTCTTTTTATTTAAAAGTTTTGCGTCCTTAATTAGTTCAAGCCAGAAAAGAGTTTCATCACATTCTTCTTCGGCAATGGTAATTTTAAAAATAAAATCTGCATTGCTTCTTGCTCTGCAGGCTGAACGATAATTAGCTGCCACCGAAGTACCTGAACGAATTATCTGATTACCAACTGTATGTCCAGCTTTTGTACTAGGTAGTTCTTCAACAAGTTTAATTATTTCCAGTGCAAATTGTTTGGTTCTTTTCTTGAGTTCTTCTTTTGTCATTTTTGCTTGTTCCTAACGTCCATTTACATTCAGATTTACATTCTCATTGAAAATTATGGATCCGCAATCACAAATCCGCAATCACAAATCCGAATTCCGAAATTTAATTGAAGATATAGACATATTTCATCAATAGCATGTGATCTTAACTAAGTAATTCAAGCCTTTCTTATCGTATCAATAAATGCTTTGATGTTTTCCGTCTTAACACCGGGAGGCATTCCTCCGCCGCAGGAGTATATAACCCTTGATCGGTCTTTAATTCCATCAATAAGAGCTTTTGTGGCTTTTTTAACATCATCCGGGGTTCCGCCTGCAAGTACGTCGCGGGGTGGAATATTTCCCAACATGGTAACTTTGTACTCTGTAAGTTCTTTTAGTTCGTTAAGGTCAGACTCAAACTCCATATTAAAAATATTGATCCCGATTTCCGGAAGATACGTAACGGAGGAAGCATAACCGGCATCGTTGTGGAAGAATTTGATGCTAACATCTTTGTTATACAGACGCTTGAGATAGGGGAGGCCAAACTCTTTAAATTCTTCTTCACCGATGAATCCAATGATATCATCAAGCATCATGATCCCGTCAATGCTGGGAAATGTTTGCTTTTGTAAATCATGCCAGGTATCCAGGTAATTTGTGATATTGGTCAGCAGTTGATGCGTTTCATCGGGATTTGTCATCATGGTGGTTAAAAACTCCGTGGTTCCCATGAGGTATGATGCGATATTCAACGGACCTCTTGATACTGAAAACCGTATTTTGTAGCCGATAGCTTCAATTTTCTTTTGATTTAATTTCAGCCTGTTTAGAATAAAGGGAGCAAGACCATCTGTTTCGGGATTCGGAGCAGGCATATTGGCAATATCTTCAACCGAATGAATGGTTTTGTGTGCGTGTGGAAATTCATTGACGGGAAAAACTCCGCGTGAACCAAAGGCAGAGGGTTCACTGCACATACCGTATTCCGACCAAAAGGAAGGGAAGTACATCACATCGGGAAATGTGTCGATGGCTTTTTTGTTGGCTTCAAACCACAATTCATCGCTTGAAAAATAATCCATGATTGTCATACCCGCCCAGTTTGGCAACCATGGACAATCGATTATAAAACCAATCGGGAGAGGATCAAGGATTTTTCCGTTAACAATATCTTTCAGATTGTTCCACTGTTTGTCTGTCATAAAATGAATTTTTTGTTAAAAAGGATTAAAGATAATAATTCATTAGGTGTTTAAAAATACAAAGTTAAGCATTAATAATCGGTTGTGTAATAGTAAGTGAGTTTGAGGTTACTATGTGCATTTCAGATAGTAGGGACGTAGCATGCTACGTCCCTACAATCCGTATTAACACTTTTTTTCGGGTGTCCCTATATTTTTTCTCTTGTGAAATATTCATCTTTATCCCATTTTGAGGGGTTCTGAATTATGTAATCTTTAATTTTTCGATATTCAATTTGATTTTTAATAATTCTGTCGTAAAATCTTGGTTGCCAGGCAAAGTATGATAAATGATTTCTATTACACCATCTGGTAACAGCTGATTTAAATGAACGAATAATAGCAGATAGCGTTCCGGATTTTGGTGAAATGGATGACATATATTCACCTTTCTTCATTTTGGATTGCATAGGGACGTAGCATGCTACGTCCCTACATTCCGTATCAACATTGTTTTTTAAATTATTCATTCCATTCCCGATGTATATTATACCATGTATATGGTTTGGCATTATGATGTATTCACCTAATCGTACAAAGGGGAAATGTTCTGCTATTAACGTCCAATAGAATTCAACCATTTTTCCAATCTCTGACTGATGCATTTTGCCATTCATGATTTTACCGAAATAAAATTCTTTTCTTTGAGTGCATATAGTAACGAAATATACACCAGGACTTGAATAATTGTGATTTCTTTTTCGTATAATTTTTCTTTCTTTCATTTTTGATTGCCAATAACGTTAGAGACAGATGTTTTTATTTTTATTGAGGTCACAAAGAATTGTGATCCAGCATTTTTTCATATAAATTATTCAGTTAAGCCTGAGGGAAGAGCATTCAAGGTATCTATTTATGCCCATGAACAACTGTATTTATTTAAGTGTGCCAATTTACATCTACCAGCTTCCTCCGGCACCACCTCCACCGAATCCACCTCCGCCAAAACCTCCGAAACCTCCGCCACCGAAACTGCCGCTTCCCGAAGAGAAATTACCCCAGCTACTTTTGCGACTTGATCCTGAACCTAACATGGTGAGAAGAAGCCAGAACGGTAAACTTTTTCCTATGGAATTTCTTCTTATTCTGTTTGCACGGCCAAAAATTGTCAAAAAAAGAATGAACGTGATGAACAAGCCAACAAATGGACCTATAGCATCTTTTTTAGCAGCTCGTTCATTATATTCTTTGGCTGTGAATTCTCCAAGACTGAGTTTCATTAAAACAGATATGCCTTTGTTGATGCCTTCAAAATAATTGCCTTGCCGGAACGACGGCAGTACTTCATTTTCAACTATTCTTTTAGCAATAGCGTCAGGGATTACTCCTTCAAGTCCATATCCTGTGGCAATGTACACTTCACCTTTTTCATCCGGTGTTTTTTCTTTAATCAGAAATACAATTCCGTTATCAAATCCTTTTTGTCCCACACCCCATTGATGACCTATCTCTGTTGCCACCATAGCTTTGTCTTCGCCATTGAGTGTTTTCAGGATTACTACCACGATCTGTGTAGAAGTTTTGTTGTTAAAATCAATCAATGTACTTTCTAACTGACTTGCTTCATTGGTGGAAAGCATTCCTGCAAGATCGTTTACAAGACGGGGAGGGGATGGTTTTTCAGGGATCCGGACGGCTAAAGAACCAAGAATGTTCGAACTCAATATAAGCAGTATCAGGAAGTGTTTTTTCATAGCAGTTAGTTTTTTCCAAATGATATTTCATCCGGTAATTCATTTACGTCGTCTGTTTGGTAGGGAAAATATTCCTGAAGCGCTTTGCCGGCCATCTCAATTCCTTTTGTCAATCCTTCGGCAAATTTACCATCTGCGAAAGCAGAAGCTATTTCATCTTTAATAGTATCCCAAAAATCATCAGGAGTAACGGCATTGATCCCTGCATCACCCAGGATGGCGAATTTCTTATCCATAACTGCCAGATAAAATAAAACTCCGTTACGTTTCTCTGTTTTGTGCATATTTAGTTTTTCAAACAAATGCGAAGCACGATCCAATACATCTTCCGAACACCTGTTCTCAAGATGCACTCGTATTTCTCCCGATGTATCTTTCTCAGCAGATCTTATGGCTTCCAATATGCTGTTTTTTTCATCCTGATTGAAAATATTTTCTGCTTTTATCATAGGGCAATTGAATTAGAATTCTACAGTGGGTGCGACTTCTGTGCCTTCCTGGGCTTCAAAGAAGGGCAACTCAGGAAATTTGAAAATGATATTTCTCGGAAACATCTTAATATACCTGTTATAATTTCCAACTACTTCATTGTAGCGCATTCTTTCCACAGCAATCCTGTTTTCAGTGCCTTCAAGTTGTGCCTGCAATTCAAGAAAGTTTTGATTTGCCTTCAGATCAGGATATCTTTCGACAACAACCATTAATCTTGACAGAGCAGAAGACAATCCATCCTGTGCCTGCTGAAACTGGCTGAACGTATTGGCATCCAGGTTATTGGCGTCAATATTTACTGAAGTAGCTTTGGCCCTGGCTTCAATCACCTGAGTGAGTGTTTCTTTTTCAAAATCGGCATATCCTTTTACCGTATTGACAAGATTCGGGATAAGATCTGCCCGCCGCTGATAGACATTTTCAACATTCGACCACTGTTGCTCAACAGTGACCTTACGGTTCATCATATTGTTGTAATTCGCTTTATAATACAGAAATCCTATAATGCCAAGGAATATGATAACTCCTATGAGGGCTGCAAGAATGATTAATGCAATGTTTGATTTTTTCATAGTAAATATTTTTCTTGTAAATATAAAGTATTCCCTTTTAACCTATGTAGCGTGAGTACAAATTCCTGGTGACGAATCGGCAAGTTGAATGTTTTTATCGGTCAATGTAAAAACCGGCCGGGTTTTCCCGGCCGGTCTCATCCATGATGCGTTAATCGAAAACTAATTTTGACTAACACCAGTACATAAATCGCTATGATTTATGATAGCACCTTTTTTTATTATTCTATCAATTCAAACCTGTAGTTGTCAATGCAAAGATTAATATCAGCCGGACCGCCATCCCAGTTAATTCCCCATTCCTGCGTAAAGGTTGACATATCATTCATTACACCTGTACCTGCTCCATCGGCATCATGAAAATCCGTCAGAGGGATGGTCACTGTCATCCAGTTCGGTGTTTTGTAAGGTTCACCGCTTTCAACCCAGGGCTGGTAATGGTACCAGAAATCTCCTTCGGTTTCACTCTGGAACCTGAATCGTATTCTTCCTGCAGGTATAGGATCGATGATCCTGATGTCTACTTTCACAACATAGCTGCTTACATTTGTTCCGACAATATCACCAGGCATTGTACCTCCATCACTATTTTGGGCTGCAAACGTTATCCATCCGTCCTGATTAACCAAATTCACCCTTAAGTAATTTGATCCGTCCAGCGACAGAGTCGGATCATTTTCAATTGTTCCGCCGTTATTCCATCCCGGATTTTTTGTATCGAAATCAAAAATGATCAGGTCAGGATCTACCACCGGATCGACGGTAACAAAAGTAATTTCCGGTGATTCCACGTATTCTCCTTCATCCGTAATGAAGATAATGGTTCCCGGTCCCTGTTGCACTGCGAGAGGAACATATACTTGCAGAATGGTATCGTTTTTCAGTCCGAACATGGTGGCATACAGATCGACCGGAAAAATGACCTCCGTAAATACATCCATGTTATACCCCTTAATGGCAATCATTTGGCCGGGCGATGCTACGGAGGGCATATCGGTGATCTCCGGAGCAAGCGCCGGCGTTATGGTTAACAATTGCGTGGAAACAACCTCACTACTGTTGGTAGTAATCAGGGTGACAGCACCTGACAGGCTTCCTGCAGGTACGGTAGCTGTAATTTCGGTATCGGTTCCTCCCGACACCTGTGCTTCCTTATCACCGGTAAATCTGACAGCAGCAACGATATCGAGGTCAGTTCCTGTAATGGTGATATCTTCTTTCGTCAGCAAACTTAACGGAGTAATATCGGTTATGGTTGGCAATACCAGCGATATGGCATCGTCTGAAACAACTGAAACACCTGCTACAGTAGTAAATGTTACTACATCTTCCAGTGCATCTTCGGGAACCGTAACAGTAAGTTCCGTGGTACTTCCGCTGACAATGGAACCTTCCGAACCCCCGCCAAAAGTTACGGTATTTACCAGGTCAAGGTTGGTACCAGTAACTGTAATATCCTGACCTGTTTTTGCCGGATCGGGTGAAATGCCTGTTATCGCAGGATCGATCATTGTAAGTTCTTCAGGAGCGGCAACCAGGATTCCTGATGCAGGGATCATACTTACGGGACCGGCTACAGCATTTATAGGTACTTCAACAACAATCTGGGTGGCACTGATGCTCTCAAAACTAATTACTTTTTTGGTTATGCTGAATTCAATCTGCGTAGTCAGATCAAGATCGGTGCCGGTTATTGTAAGGTTGGTACCTGGTTTTACAGGATTTGGAGTCATGGAAGTAACTGCCGGAGCAGCAACGATCAGTTCCATATCCGATTCAACCGTCAATGGAATGGTATCTCCGTTGGATAGTGTGATCACCCCGGTCTGTGCCTTGAGTGGCACTGCAACCTCTATTTCAGTTTTTGTATGACTTACAAACTCAGTAACAGATACTTTATCCGTAAAGATCACCTCGTTTACCAGGTTAAAATAATCCCCTTGTATGGAAATGATATCTCCCGGTCTTACACTTGACGGAACAATGGTATCAATGGTAATAGGTTCCGAGATCACCAGCATGGTCTTGGGATAAATGTCCCCGTCACTGGTACGCAGCAATACATATCCGTCAACCGTTTCTTCAGGAACAGTCAGGGTGATCAGTTCCGAAGTGTATGTCGTAAACGAAGTGATTTCAATATTATCAGGAAGAACAATGGTATTTACCTTATTCAGGTTATTCCCGATAAATTTAAGTTCTCCGCCCCTGAGAGCAGGAGAGGGGCCCCAGCTCAGGAGTTCTACCGCATCACTTTCATCCTTTTTACACGAATTCAGCATGAGTCCTGTAACCAGGATAAGCAATGAGATGAATGCCGTAATTTTATTTCTTATTATAAACATACTATCTGTTTTTATTTAGGTACAATACGCAAATTGTCAATATTTATATTTATATCTTCAGGACCGGTATCACCACTGAAAATTAACAAACAGACATTGGTAAGTTCACTCAGATTATCAATTTGTGATGCACCACCGTCCTTATCGTATTTAAAATCAGTCAAAGGTATCGAAATGGTTTCCCATCCATCAGTGGAATAAGCACCATCCTGCCATGGTCGCCACCAGGCCTGAGTCGAAATGTCATGAAAATGATCTGAGAATCCATTATTGTCTTCATAAATAGAAAACCAAATACGCATTGTAAACTGAGTCCATTCATTCGGAACATTCACCTCAAAACGAAAATCAAGATTGTATATACTGCCTTCCGCCACAGGAACATTGCCTCTTTTGTTTTTTGCAATGTAGAAACATGCCAGAGGATTTTGCCATGACCAGGCTTCAAGTCCCAGATATCGAAGCATAAGAAAATTACCGGAACAAGGATTCAAATCAGGAGCAGAATCGGCGTAGGCTACTTCACCCGTCCAATTTTCACAAGTGTACATATCCGTTTCAAAGTCAAGCAATATATTTCGATTGTCCCTGAACAAAAAGGATGAAGTGACAGAACCAAAATTGGTGGTTACAGTAATGTTTCCTGTGGAAGTACCTTCGGGAACTACCACATGAAGTTCTGTTTTTTCAATTTCATCAACGACCGCTTCCAGTTGTTCCTCCCCGAAAGTAACCAGGATAGGTTCAAAGAAATAATCTCCGTAAAGCACGGCAATATCTCCATCCTCAACATATTCGGATTTAATGGATGAGAGCAGAGGTCCCGGAATATCCACCCTGAAATCGTATTCCAATACATACCCGTCGCTGAAAACAAGGGTCATTTTGTTGTTAATTTCCGTAGGTGGTGTATTCGGTACATCTACAAGTATACTTTGACTGGTAACATACGTAGGTGTTACGAACGCTTCCTGGTCATTAAACCAGATCTCTCTTACGCCGCTAAGGTTGTCTCCTACGATGGCTATCAGATCGCCCATGTAGGCAGCTACAAGCAGGGAATCCGATTGTGCAGGATTGGTAACCCTGACATAGTATATCACAGGGGTTCCCCCGTTGGGAAGATCGTCTTCCGAACAGGATATTGACAGTACTCCCGCCATGATACCCGGTATGATCAGGAGCAGTATATATTTCATGAATGCTTTCATATTCTTGTGTATTAATAATTTCACATTATTCGAATTCATAGTCTACAGCATCTTCCAGAAACAAAGGATTAATGATCACTTCTGCCTCAGGAATGGGTAAAAACATATCTGATTCATAGACTACAATTGGAGAAATAGCTTCTGTTTCCAATTCCCAGGCTTCCCATGTATTAGGATCTTCAACTTCGTCATTTCTGGAAAAACCGTAGTGTCTTACTTGTGAATTCAGATATGCAATTGCCTCATTATTATCACGATAATAGAAACGTTTGATATCAAACCAGAACATGCTTTCCAGTGCAAATTCAACCCTTCTTTCATTGAAGATATCCATAAATGTAAGACTTGTTTTGGGATCAAGTCCGGCACGTTCGCGAATGGCATTGAAATACCCGAGAGCTGTTTCGTCAGTTGTTTCCGGACCGGCACCAAGTGAGGCTTCTGCATAGATCAGGTATACATCGGCAAGACGAAGCAGGTATACATTGTTTGCGGCGTCCTGGTCGATACCCACCTGACCGTTTACATCGGCTGATTTACCAATTACATATTTTTTCAGATGATTTAATACTTCATTTGCTGATTCTATATTGTTCGTTGGATTTACAGGATCCGGAACTTCAAAATAATAGGTATATCCTCCATCCTCTTTGTTGAGTTCCGGATACTCATCACCCAGGGTCATATAAATTTCTTTTCTTCTCAGATCTCCAGGTTCAACAACCAGTTGAAAGTCAACTGTGCAACCTTTGCCACCTCCCCATTGCTGATCGGCAATAATACTGCTGCGTGCCCAGTTGGCATTCCTGCTGTTCCCTGTAGCATAACCGGCTTTGATCCATTGCATGGCAAACAGGGATTCGGAATTGTTGTCATTTTCCACCTTGAACAAATCGCTATAAACAGGCATTAGTGTCAATCCGCTGTTTTCAATTACATCCTGAGCATATTGTTTTGCCAGATCAAAATACTGACCGGAATTCGGATCTGTCAGATCCTGGGCCATGGTGAGGTACAATTTGGCAATCAGTCCCTTGGCTGACCACTGTGTTATGCGACCAGGCTCACTTTCGTCGGGTCTGATGTTTTCAATGGCAAATTCAAGATCACGCCTGATGAATTCATATACGCTGGAGCGTGTGTTTTTCGGAAGCATCATATCGTTGGTCACTACCAGTTCGGTTGAATTTTCCACAATGGGCACCTCGCCCCAGAATTCAGCCAGGATATAGTATGCCATAGCCCTGACAAATCGTGCTTCGGCAAGGGCCTGGTTTACGATCTCTTCCGAGACATTTTCAAGTGCGATCCGGGGCATATCATTGATTATGGAGTTTGCATAGGACACAACGCGGAAAAGACCTTTCCAGCCATTTGATAAATAAGAGTTTCCTGCATTGAAAGACAAATAAAAGAATTGTCCTTCCTGATCGTATGTGTAAAACATATTTCCTGACATACAATCTCCAGCCAGCCAGAAAAACTTGTCGTTGAAATTGAACCAGGGATACCCGTAAAGGGATGCAGTACCTGATCTGATTTCTGTTTCGGTCCTGTAGTATTCGTCTGCCACCAGCCTGTCCTCGGGAGTCAGTTCAAGAAAATCCTCGCAGGCACCAAGGATACCAACGATGGCAAGCAATACGATATATTTTATTGTCCTTTTCATATCTTTCATGTTTACATTCATTGTAGTGTATTCTTATCAGTGACTAGAAATCAACATCCAATCCGAATGAAAAGATCCTCGGTGAAGGATATCGTCCCATATCAAAATTCTGTCTTCGTGCATCCTGGTTGAATGCCCCGATTTCAGGATCATAACCGGAATATTTGGTGAAGGTATACACGTTTTGAGCATTAATATAAATTCTTACTCTGTCAATGAACAGCTTTCTTGTCCACTCAGAAGGCAGTGTATACCCCAAAATAATATTCTGAATACGCAAATAGGTACCGTCCTCAATAAAGCGATCGGACATACGGTTGTTCCGGTTTACATCGTTGGTTGAAAAACGAGGCATGTCTGTTCCTGGATTGGCAAATATCAGGTTAGCCGGATCATCAGGATCTCCTGCCGGATCAATCGTTGTGGTTCTTGCCCTGTTTGTTACAGTGGCTGCCTGATTGCTCCACAAACTGGTCATTCCCTCAATTTCAACCCTTGAATAATTCAGAATATCCGCACCGTAGGAACCAATGATGTTTATTGATAATTCGAGGGGTCCGTAATTGAACGAGTTATTGAAACCATAGGTGAAGTCAGGATTAGGATTTCCGATAACGGTACGATCATCCGTGTTGATTACACCATCGCCGTTCAGATCCCTGAATTTAATATCTCCGATCCAAACGCCGGTGTTGTAATCTACAAGGTTTAATCCATTCGGATTTTCTTCTGTAACTGTGGCGGGGTCCTGAACCTGAACCGGACTATCCAGAATATCCTGCTGATCGGTGAAAAGGCCATCGGTAACGTAACCGTAATACACGCCAATGGGTTTGCCTGCAGTTGTCATAGTTACGTTTTGGAATTCAGAATACCAGTAAAGTCCTTCCCAATAGATCTTAGTTTCTTCATCCAGCTCTTTTACCTTATTTCTGTTCAGGGAGAAGGTAAGGTCTGTTCTCCAGTTAAATTTGGACTTGGTAATGTTGTGTGTTGTCAGGCTTAACTCGATTCCTTTGTTCTCCATTTTTCCGACATTCACGTAAGGCAGGGCCACATCTTCCCACGGATTGGGTCCGCCAATATAAGTTGGTGCAGAAAGCCTCAGCAACATATCTTTGGTTTGTTTGTTGTATAAATCGACAGTAAAATCGATCTTACCTTGTATTAGTGACATGTCCAGTCCGATATTGTACATTTCTGTAGTTTCCCATTTCAGTTCCGGATTTGCTATCTTTTCCATACGGTAAGCCGTACCAAATTCAGAGTCAGTTTGAGTAAGGGATGAGCCGTACAGGTAACTTTCATTCGGGTGGTTGCCGACCATACCGTAACCAAGACGGAGTTTCAGATTTCTTACAAAAGAAACATTTTCCATGAAGCTTTCATTACTGATCCGCCATGCAAGAGAACCTGAAGGAAAATACCCCCATTTGTTTTCCGGTCCGAATTTGGATGAGCCATCGGCCCTTAACGTAAATGTGGCAAGGTAACGATCGTCGTAATTGTAATTCAACCTGCCAAAATAGGACATTTTCGATGACGGGTCTTTCCATCCGTTGGTTATGTTGGTGGTATTGTCTCCCTGGCTTAAGACATGAATTTCATTGGATGCAAAATTTTCTTTGGTTACTTCCACACGCTCCCACAACGATTTTTGAGTTTCGGAAAACAATTGTATGGTTAAATTGTGCTTCTCTGCAAAAGTTAAATCGTAAGTAAGCGTATTGATCCAGATCCAGAAGAAACTATGCTCGTTGCGTTGCTTCATTTTGTTTACATCGTTGGTAATGGCACCAAACTGGTAGGTCGGGTGGAAGGCCACGTTGATAAGGTTGCTGTTGTCCAGGCCAAGTTCTGTTTTGAAGGTAAGGTTTTTAATGATCTCTGCGTTGGCATATACATTTCCGAACACCCTCTCCCTGTTCAGTGTGTTGTTCCTGATAAGAGCAAGTGCCACCGGATTGTAATTCGATCCGGCATAAGTAACATCAGGTCCTGCATATTCTCCGTCCATATTGCGGACAGGAATGTCGGGCTGCATTTTCAGTGCATTCATAATTACACCGTCGCCGCCGTCATTCAACGTGATCACTTCATTTGTTTTGGCATACGTTATTACACCGCCCACTCTTAACCAGTCTCTTATCTGGCCGTTCAGATTTAGTCGTCCGGTTACCCTTTTGAATCCGGATCCAATAATGATACCGTCCTGATCGTAGTAACTACCTGTAACCGCATAATCAAATTTTTCCAGTCCGCCGGTTACCGAGATCTGGTGACTCTGACTCCATGCATTTCTGAATACTTCATCCTGCCAGTCAGTGCCTGGACCAAGCAGACTTGGGTCCAGGTATCTATCAGATACGTCATTTGTACGATTTAATTCGTCCATGATCTGTGTCTGGTATTCTGCATATTCCGGAAGATCCATCATGTCGAGTTTTTTCGGCATGGTCTGAAGTGCAAAGAATGTATTGTAAGAGACTTTTGCCGTACCTGCTTCTCCTTTCTTGGTCGTTATCAACACCACACCATTGGCAGCCTGAGAACCGTAAATTGCAGATGCAGAGGCATCTTTCAGTACTTCAATATTAACAATGTCGTTCGGGTTGATCGTCGAAAGAGGGTTTACCCTGTTCTGACCGTTAGCTCCTCCGGCCCAGTCGAATCCCGAAACTTCGGTCCCTTGTCCCTGGAAAGGAATACCATCGATCACATACAGAGGTTCGTTCGATCCCGTGATAGAACTGGCTCCACGAATGCGAATGGTAAGAGCTCCTCCGGGTTGCCCTGAATTCTGCATTACCTGGACACCGGCAATACGTCCCTGCAAAGCCTGGTCGATGTTGGTGGCAACGGTGCTCCTCAGAGTTTCTTCAGAGACAGAAGCAACCGAACCTGTCAGGTCACTTCTTTTCATGGTTCCGTACCCGATAACAACCACCTGATCAAGTTCCAGTATATCTTCCGTAAGATTCACATCAATTGTTGTCTGATCACCAACTACAATTTCTTCAGATAAAAAGCCTACAAAAGAAAAAGCTATAACAGATTCTTTACCGGCAACAATTATTGAATAATTTCCATCAAGGTCGGTTACTGTGCCGTTCTGAGTGCCTTTTTCAACGACATTTACTCCCGGTAAGGGCGAATTATCAGTTGCTGACAGGATTTTACCGGTAACTGTCACACCCTGTAAAACAAGCTTTTTTGCAGCAGGTTTAATAACCACCAGGTTGTTTTCAAGGATCGTAAATTCAATGTCTGCATCTGCCAAAGCCCTGCTAAGGACTTCTTCAATGCCATCATTTTTTGCATTTACAGTAACCCTTTTGTTTTCAATGGTTTCATTTCTGTATAAAAACCTGTAATCGCTCTGGTTCTCAATCTCTTTAAATATTTCCTCGATAGAAACATCCTTAAAATTAAAATTGAGTTTCGAACCGCCGGTAATTCCTGCAGCTTGCACCTGCAAAGAGCCTAATATCATCAAAACTACTATCAGTTTCATGATAAGAGGCAGATTTCCTGCATACCTGATAATTTTCCGTATGCGATGAATAATCCAGTTGTTCATACTTTCATAGTGTTAAGGTTATTAGTAATTTTTTTCATGTATGCGTAAGGGATTCTTTGAATAAGTTAGTTCCTATTATGAATTACTATGTAGTTCTTATCAATAGTGTATTCAAAAGGTGTTGCCAGTTTCAGGGCATTCAACGCCTGCTCAAGGGTTTCTTTTTCAAATGCACCGGTATACCTGTAGTCTTTTAGATCTTCATCTTTAAGCAAAATTTCTACGTTATACCACCTTTCCATTTTTATCAGGATATCTTCAAATCGTTCTTTGCTGAATACAAGTTTGTTGTCTTTCCATGAGGTAATAATATCCGTATTGATTTCTCCGGTAATTTTGATTTCATCAACCCGGGCAGGCTTGATTTTTTCAGGTAATTTTTTCTGGAGCAGAGAAAGTTTATGAGAGGATTTGGAGAATGTGGCTTTTTGATTTGGTTTTAATGTAAGTTGTTGTTTTTGATTTGATCCGAATTTTTTGGCTTCAATTTCAATTGAACCTGTAACAAGAGTGGTTTCAATTGTATTCTCTTCCGGGTATGATTTCACATTGAACTGCGTCCCCAGAACTTTAATATCTATCTCATTGGTTTTTACATAAAAAGGTCTTTCTTTATCACGTTCAACATCGAAAAATGCTTCTCCTTCGAGAAAGGTCTCACGTTTCTCGTTTCCGAACTTGTCCGGATATTTTAAGGTGCTGCCGGCATTCAACCAAACCTGGGTGCCATCGGTAAGCATAAGTTTGGTTTTGGAACCAAGAGGTGTTGTCAGCTCGTTGTATGAAGTTTTTTCAGGAATTGGAGTATAATTTAACCTGTAAATAAAAAAGGAAGCAATAGCAAAACCGAATATGAAAATAGCAGCATACTTTAGCATGGAAAGGAAAACCTTGATTTTCTTTGATCCTGGTTCATCATAAAGTGAGGACTTTTTGTTGAAATCCCCATTCCTCGTGATCTGTTTCTCTATCTTTTTGAACAGATCAGATGATTTTATTTTTTTTGAATTGCTTTCTGATTCATCCCAGTAACGATAGAACCATGCCTTAATTTCATCTTCATGCATGTTATGGTTGACAGACTGGTAGATAAAATCAAGTTCTTCACCGGATAAATTATTGTTTAGAAATTTATCAAGAAGATCTTTAATGTTTTTTCCTCTCATTGAAAAAGGGTTAATAATTTCATTACAGCCTGATGGGATTTTTCCGTGAAGGCGGATTCTTTCAGATCATAATTTAGAACAATTCCAAATTAAATCTGATCACGGAATTGAAGCTCCTCGCCGCTTGCGGCGAGTAATCTTCGATCCTTTTTTTGTTTATTATTTTTGTGCTCGCTAACCCTGCAGTGCTCCGTCGCTATAGCTATGGCGCAAGCGACAAGCTACGGGGAACCGAGTTTACGAGTTCGGCCCAGCCTGCCATCCACAGGCTGGTAAACCGGCTGGCAGGGAAGCCAATGCGCTCGCAGGATTCAGCAGAAAACAATTACTCAATACGAAACAGTTGTATATTTTTCACGGAGACTTTCCCGGAAAAAATCAAGGGATTTTCTGATCTGAGTGTCAACAGTATTTTCAGAGATTTGAAGCTTTTGTGCAATTTTCCTGTAAGTATATCCTTCATTCCTGCTTAACAGGAATATTTCTTTTCTTCTTTCCGGGAGTTTTGAAATCAACTCAAGATAAAAGGCATTCAGTTCACTAAAATCCAGGTTGCGTTCGAGATTGTCTTCCAGCCTTTCGGCGCATTCCTGAATATACTCCCTGTAAAATCTCTCATTGATTCTTATTCGAAAGATATTGTATATTTTATTCCGGGCTATTTTAAAGAGATAACCACTGACTGAATAATTTTCATCGAGTTTATACCGCATCTCCCAAAGTTTCAAAAAAGTATCCTGCACCAGTCCTTCAGCTTCCTGCTTCGATTGAAGCATCTTATAACTAAAATTAAAAAGTTTTTTGTTGTATTTGTGGTACAATTTTTCGAAAGCCGGATCATCGCCAGCTTTAAGCCGGCACACCCATCGTTTATCCTGCAGATTGATCATTGAAACTTCAGATTTAGTTTAGAGAGGGTCGATTGATACAGCAATAATATTATTTTGCGCGCAATAAACAAAATTTTGATGAAGAGAATTCATAAGGTGGCTTGCAGAACAATTCATTATGAAGTGTTTATTGCAGGAACTATTTCTTAACCGGTCACAGATTGAAACGAGGCTATTTAGAAAGGTCTTTTTGATGTCATTCTGAGCAGAGTCGAAGAACGTATACATAAGACATACAGCACATTTCGACCTCTCACTGTTAACTTTAATGTGGGATAAAAAATAACTTCTCAACTCTAAACTCAATATCCAACGCCCAATGTTCAATTTCCAAGTACCTAATATAATCACTTCGATATTCGATATTGGTCATTGGACATTCAACATTGTTTTCTAGTATTCTCAACTTCCCATCTTATCAACTTCTCAACTAATTAGTTAAACGATTCAACAGGTCGACGATTTCACAGTCAAACAAAAGATTTCGCCACGAAGTCCCGAAGACTCAAAGAAATCACGAAGTTCTGTTTTTCAGTTCTGTATTACTTTGTGAGTGCTTAGTGATTTCGTGTCTTTATGGCAAACTTCTTAAACTCCTAAACAAATAAACGATTCAACAACCGATCCCGATAAAACCGGGAAAGCTCGGTAAAGCAAATATGTTAGCAGGATTCAATCCATTTTCTTGCATTCACAAATGCTTCAATCCATGGTGTTACTTCATCCTGTTTTCTTTCCCCCGGATAGTAGGCCCAATTCCAGGGATATATTGATCGTTCAATGTGTGGCATCATAGCAAGATGTCTCCCGTCATCCGAGCATAATGCTGCTACACTGTAATCTGATCCGTTGGGATTGCCGGGATATTGATCGTAACTATATTTCATTGGGATATGATACTTTTCTTCAGTTTCCGGGAGGTTGAATTTTCCCTCTCCGTGAGCTATCCATATTCCCAACCTTGAACCCGAAAGAGAATTTAACATTACGGATCTGTTTTCAGGTATGTCAACATTGATAAATGCCGATTCAAACTTCCTGGAATTGTTAAATGTCATATAGGGAAGTTGCTTCCGGTTCTTAACAATCAGTCCAAGTTCCATCATCAACTGACAACCGTTGCAAACACCAAGGCTCAATGTATCATTCCTGGCATAAAAAGTATCCAGTACTTCTTTTGCTTTCGGATTGAATAAAAAGGCACCTGCCCATCCTTTGGCACTACCCAATACATCGCTATTGGAAAATCCTCCGACAAAAACGATCATGTTTACGTCTTCAAGGATTTCTCTCCCTGAGATCAAATCGGTCATGTGAACATCTTTTACGTCCAGTCCTGCCTGGTACATACTGTAAGCCATTTCACGGTCGCCGTTAACCCCTTTCTCGCGAATAATAGCTGATTTTACACCGCTATACCCTCTTCGCTTTAGTTGCAATCCTTTATCAGAAAGGTTTCCTGTAAAAAGAGGAGGGAAGGTAAACTTCAATTCATGCGTCTTGTAATTTTGATACCTCATTTCAGCCAAATCATTTGAGGTTTGAATATTATCCAGAAGAAATGAAGTGTTAAACCAAATGTCTCTATGCGAATTGATATCGAAATTAAATTTATCAACTCCATTCGCAATTGTAAAAATCCTGTTTTTATTGACTTTCCCAATGGAATAACTGTTGATATTTTTTGCAGCCAGTTGAGAAATGATTTGATCGCCGTTGGCAACCTGTAGTATAAGAGCAGGACTTTCGCTAAACAATTTCCTGATAAGATCCTGGTCTCCCAATGAAGAAATATCTCCTTCAATACCGACCTCATTGGAAGCAAAACACATTTCAAGGAGAGTTGTAATCAGGCCACCTGATGATACATCATGTCCGGCCAGAATTTCCTCATAATGTATTAAGCGTTGAACTTCATTAAAAATGATTGAAATCTTTTTGGCATCGAATACAGTTGGAGTTTGGTTTCCCAGGCGATTGACAACACCTGCAAAGCTGCTCCCACCCAGATTGAAATCACTTTTGGCAAGAGGAATATACAGCAATTCAGAGAATTCTAATGGATGGATAACAGGTTCCACAGCTTTCCGAAAATCAGATACTTCAGCTACTGCAGAAATGATCACTGTACCGGGCGCCATTACAGTATTTCCGTTAGGGTATTTTTGGGTCATGGACAATGAATCTTTGCCTGTCGGGATATTAATTCCAAGATCCATTGCAAAATTACTGGCAGCCTGAACAGCTGCATATAAACGTGCATCTTCGCCCGGATTCCTGCATGGCCACATCCAGTTTGCACTTAGAGAAACAGATTGAATTCCGTTCTTTAAGGGAGCCCACACAATATTCGATAAGGCTTCCGTTATTGCCAATAGCGATCCGGCTTCCGGATCTATCAGGGCACATGACGGGGCATGACCAATGGATGTGGCGATTCCTTTAAAACCGGAAAAATCAAGGGCGGCAATGGCCATATTATTCAGAGGAAGCTGAACAGAACCGGCTGTTTGCTGCTTGGCGACTTTGCCAGTGACGGAACGGTCGACTTTGTTGGTGAGCCAGTCTTTACATGCCACCGATTCCATTTGCAGAACCTGTTCCAGATAATGGTGTATTTTCCGAATGTCATATTCAACAGGTTTGAAATCCTGAATCATGTTTTCGTCCGCAATGATTGTTTTCGGAGGATTTCCGAACATATCTTCCAGTTTCAGATCAATGGGCTTTTCTCCGTCTTTGTTCAGAAAAACAAACTGATGATCACCGGTTGTTTCTCCTATTATATATATTGGGGCACGCTCACGTTCCGATACTTCCTTCAAATATTCAATATCCTTATCTTCCAGTATCAGGCCCATCCTTTCCTGCGATTCATTTCCTGCAATTTCTTTATCTGAAAGGGTAGGATCCCCTATGGGTAGCTTGCTCATATCGATGATGCCGCCTGTTTCTTCAACCAGTTCAGAAAGACAATTCAGGTGTCCGCCTGCTCCATGATCGTGAATAGAGATCACCGGATTATGATCGGATTCTGCCATGGCTCTGATAGCATTGCACGCCCGTTTCTGCATTTCCGGATTTGATCTCTGAACAGCATTCAGCTCAATGGCATTCTCATATTCACCCGTGGCAACAGAAGATACTGCACCGCCTCCCATGCCAATACGATAATTATCGCCGCCAATCAAAATGATTTTATCTCCTTTTTTCGGATGCCCCTTTTCACTGTCTTCGGCTTTTCCAAAGCCTACACCTCCTGCAAGCATAATTACTTTGTCATACCCATAAATCTTTTCATTTTCCGTATGTTCAAATGTTAAAAGACTACCACAAATCAAAGGTTGTCCGAATTTGTTTCCAAAATCACTTGCCCCGTTGGAAGCTTTAATCAATATTTGTTTGGGTGTTTGATACAGCCACTTTCTTGGTGGTATATCCTTTTCCCAGTCTCTGCCTTCTTTCAGCCTGGAAAAGGATGTCATATAAACAGCAGTGCCTGCAAGGGGTAAGGCTGCTTTGCCACCTCCCATACGATCACGAATTTCTCCCCCTGTGCCTGTTGCTGCACCGTTAAAAGGCTCAACGGTTGTTGGAAAGTTGTGTGTTTCGGCTTTTAATGACAGCACGGAGTTGATCTCTTTCACAATAAAAAAACCGGGTTTATTCTGTATGGAAGGAGCAAATTGTTCAATCACCGGACCTTTCAGAAAAGCACAATTGTCTTTATAAGCTGAAACTACCGCATTGCGATTTTTCTTTGTGGTGAGTTTGATCAATTGAAACAATGTATCTCTTTTTGCAGTACCGTCAATAATAAACTGTCCGTTAAAAATTTTGTGTCTGCAATGTTCGGAGTTGACCTGGGAAAAACCGAAAATTTCACTGTCCGTCATTCTTCTGCCTAATCTGCGACTGAGGTGCTCAAGGTATTTGATTTCCTCCTTGTTTAAAGCAAGACCCTCCTGAAGATTGTATTCGGCAATGTCATCAATGAACAGAATAGGCTCAGGTTGAATCTTAATTGTGAAAATATCCTGGTCTATACCATTGTATAATCGATTTAACATAGGATCATATTCGGGATTCGTATCCTTAGATAATTGAAATTCTTCGATCCTTGATATTCCCGGTATGCCCATATTTTCTGTGATTTCTACAGCATTTGTACTCCATGGAGTGATCATTTCACGACGCGGTCCAATAAATGTTCCTTCAATTTGGATTTGGTCTGTGTACTCAGCTCCGAAAAACAGCCAGGTAAGTTTTTTCAGGACTTCCTGTTCGGGCAGATTTTTAGTTTCAACAGCTAAAATATTGGACTTCCGGTCTCTGAAGAATAGAATCATACAATCTGAAATTTGGAGGGTTATTAATTTCGCTGCAAAAGTACGAATGAATTAGTTTTGTTTTGCTTTTTTTAGCCTGATTTATAAACCCAAATTACACATTAGAAAATGTATAATCGGGGTTACCCTTCCCGAAAGATCGGGACAAGCTATGGAATCAATAGTATGTTCATTCTGAACTCCTATTGATTAATTCGGGATAAACTGAAAATTGTGAATAACCGGAGAAAGAATAATAGCATATAAAACAAAAGACACAAAATCAACAAATTACAATATCTTTCAGAAATAATCGTTAATTAATTGAATTATAGATAGTTATATATTAGGAACAAATACTATTTAATCCCGATTGATCAAAGCAACTTGTTTGTTTTTACGCAGATAAGTTTTAATGATTTTCTGAACATCCCTGTTATCATCGAATTTTTTGATACAATCATTTAATAATTCCGGATCTGAAGAACAAAAATCTTTCCCGATGTATCCGTACCCTATATATTTTTCGTTGTCAATTTTTACAACAGCATATTCATTTTCATTTCTCCCGGAATCAAGAATGTAGAAGCAGTTGTGTTTATAATTTTGTTCATTTAGTAACAATTCAGCTCTTGAATTGTAGGATTCGGGTGATTCTTTCCCAATGCAGGCACCGTTGCATTCAGCGATTTCATAATGAAAGCAAGCACCTGAGGAAGGATACAATCCACAAAGTTTATTGCATAACCGGAATTCTCCCACCTTATTTCGAAGATATGTTTTGGCTGATTTTAAAGAAGAAAAACAGCACAAAGGAGTTTCCCGTGATGCCGTTAAGTTACGCAAAGCAAAGCATATATAACCATTTTTATCAATGTGATGAAATAGTCCGTATTGAGAAAGTGATCTTCTTTGTAATCTGTTATATAATGGTTTATGTAGTTTTATCTCGTGTGATTCTTTTAATAATGCAATCAATTCGCTGCCGGTTAATTCATACTCAATATCTGCAATTTCAGTTTTCATTTCTATTGCTTTCTTTTCGCTATTGTTGTTGAAGTGAGTCATTACACGAGTATGGATATTTTTGCTTTTTCCAATATAGATCAATTCATTTTTATCATTAAAAAAATAATAAACTCCCGTATCTTCAGGTAGATTATTGATTTTTTCAAGACAAAGATCCGGATGAATAATTTTTTTATTTAGTTTACTTAGATTATTAATATATAGATTATTATTATAATTTAATTTAAGTAAATATTCAAAAAGTTTTACTGTTGCATCTGTATCTCCTCTCGCACGGTGACGAGACGAATTTGTTATGTTCAGGCATTTACAGATATTGCCCAGATTGTAGGAGTTGAGTCCCGGTATTAATTTTCTGCTCAATTGAACAGTACATATTTTGTCACGATAAAAAGTATATCCCAATCGTTTGTACTCATTTCGGATAAAATGGTAATCAAAGGACAAATTGTGAGCAACAAATATGCAGTCGGTTGTGAGTTCAAGAATCTTTTTGGCAATTTCATAGAACTTTGGAGAATCAGCTACCATTGCATTGGTAATACCGGTAAGATTTGTAATGAAATAGGGGATTTTTTTTTCAGGATTTACTAGCGAACAAAACTCATCAACAATATTTTTTCCATTATGGACAACAACAGCTATTTCGGTTATTTTCTCAACCACCGGACTTCCTCCTGTTGTTTCTACATCAATTATTGCATACATACAATAGTAAAATTACAGCAATGATTTTACATTTTTATTGTTTAACGGGAAGAGTTATGAAATAGGACAGTTTAGCGTTTAGAGTTGTTTAACTGTTGAATTGTTGAATCAATTAACAATACCATATTTTATTTGTATTGCAACCATGAGTCTATGGTTTAAAAAGCCCTGAAGGGGCGTAAATATAATAACCCGGGGCGAAACCCCGGGAACAGAGTGCAAAATATAAAAGCGTTTCATCTGCCTTCTTTTTTCAAGGTATTTGCTTTCCATGAAACGCAATGTGCCAGGATTAGAAGTTCTGAATTGGACATTGCCTGCCCACCAAAGGCGGGTAAACCTACCGCAGGCAGGGATATTTATCAGGTTATTGGATTATTAGAAAATGATTAATCGGAGAATCTCTGAATCGTGATTGGTGAACTGTGATCAATTCAGGTGTTTAGGAGTCTAGGGATTTAGTAGTTAAATTGTTTAGTTATTGAGGAGTTGATTAATTAAAACTAAAGACCAGAGACTAGAAACTTGAGACTATTTCAATTGCCCGATTGCCCAGTTAACCAATTAATTATTACTCGATTACATGGTTCGTGTGGCCGATTCCATGAAACGCATGCATAAAAAAAGCTCTGCATTGAAATGCAGAGCCAGAGACCGTTAGCGCGTGTGACTGATATAAGGTAGGATGTGTAAAAGTAATTATATTTATTTAAATTCCAAACTCCAGGGTATTTATTTGAAAATGTATCGCTGAACTTTTTTGTCAGGCTGAGTAAAATCATTATAAATTTAAAAATTATTTTGTTACTTTCGTAAGCTTAAAATTTATGCCTTTTTACTATAAGGTATTTAATGAATATAAAATTCGAAATTTCGAATTTCATTTGAACATGAATGCATTTTAATCATTGCTTTCGGCAAACTTATATAGTTTGCACTTGTTTTTTTAACTTAAGATTAAAAGGATTTATGTTTATCTCGCAATCCAATTTCCGACCAGGCAATTGACATTATTTTAGAACTATTATAGTAAAACATAGGCTTTTTTATTTTTTTATCTATATTTGTTTTGCTGTGTATTTGGCGTGATATTCCTTTCATCGGATGATTAAGGACAATAATATTCAATCAATTTGACATTACAGGAAAGATGAGAAAGAATGAAACATTAGAAGAAATGGTTGCCAGGCGAAATAAACGTCTTAAGAGTCTGTTTTCAAGAAACGGAGTGAATGTGCGACTTGTTGGGGATGATCAGAAACCCGCAGTGATAATGGATGAATCGGTAGTATTATCTTGTTATGTTAAGAATTTTGATCTTCACTTTACAAAAGAACCCTTCAGTGATGACATTATCAAAACGGTGAAGTTAAAACACGAGCCCGATATAACACGATTTGAGCTTCAGGAGGTTATTGAATTGTGTAAACACCGACCTGTATACCGTGTACTGCTGAAAGGAACAGAACTTTACCTGGTAGGTTATAACTATCTGAACTCGGAAGATTCGGTGGGCAGATACCCTGTTTTTGCAAAACATAAACCCAAAGTATACTTCGATAAGGCTTATGCAGAAAAGGTCGCTGTTAACCTGGAGGAAGACGGATATGAAATCGACATTGTTTAAGTCTTGCTGTATTTGATATAATCTTTGTATTTCAGAAAAAAATCTTCCAGAGAATTCATTTTTTTATAGAAAAAATTATTTGCTTTTCCCCAGCATTCCTTTTTGTATATGCTAATTCCGGTCATTTGAATAAAAATTCTTGAAACGGATTTGTTTTCGGGAAGAGGGTATTCAATCTCCCATGCAAGAGGAAAAGGAATTTCTTCCTCTATCTTGTTTTTTAATGATTCCAGCTTATTCCAAAGTTCAATTCTTTTTTCCGGATTTCTGGTGTCGATCTCAATAGCCACCAGGGCTGTTGTATTATCAAAATGGAATTTCAATTTCATTTGCTTTATGCCGGTATCATTCATCAACCATTTTCCTTTTTTCCCTTCCCTGGTTCTTTTTCTTCCTGACCAGGATTTGAATTTATCCCAATATTCTTTCCGGATCAATTTGGCCTCTTCAATAGAATACATATAAAACAAAATTGTATTAATAATCAGGTTTTTGTCGCAACTGCTTTTTTAAAGAATGAAGTATTTTCCTTTCACGATTTTTCATCTTCGATAAACGGGTTGGCTTTGTTGGCTTCCTGATATTCATAGGTTTTAAGGCTTCCCGTATCAGGAAATTGAATTTCCTGATCGCTTCTTCTTTATTTCTTAATTGTGAGCGTTCCGTTTGGGAGGTGATAATTAATTCTCCTTTGCCAGTCAGACTTGATTTTAGTTTTGAAAGGATCAATGATTTTTCATTTTCCGTCAATAAAGTAGAATCCGGAACATTAAAACGAAGTTCCACCCTGGTGTTGACTTTATTTATGTTCTGTCCTCCCGGACCACTACTCCGGGAATGTGTAAAAATGAATTCCCGGCTAAAATCACGCTGAATAAAGTTATTTTTAATCATGAACACTGCTATTAATTCCTAACTGGATCTTCGATCTTCAGAGAATAAAAAAGATTGTTACTCCAAGTACGCTGATTACAGCACCTATTATCTCATACAAAGTGACTTTCTGATGATATATTATTACTGCCGGAGCAAGAATTAAAACAGGGACAATGGCCATTATGGTCGATGCTATTCCTGTTTGAGTATGAGCAACTGCCAGTAAAGAAAATGAAACTCCAAGAAAGGGTCCGAAAAATGATCCCGTCGTTATGCCGATCATAGCTTTGTAGTGTAATACTGCCTCAAATACTCTTTTCCATCTGCGCATTATGCTTACCAAAAGCAAAAAGCCTGCTGTTCCTGCAATAATTCTTATCTGGGTTGCAGCAAAAGGATCATAATTTTCCATCCCGAGTTTGCTAAGTACAAGTCCCAAGGCCTGACCGGCAGCTCCGCCAAACGCAAATAAAATTCCTTTGACAGGCAGCTTAAGGGCAAAGCGTGCTCCATTTTCACCACGACTGATAATTGCCAGGGCAATACCTCCAATGGTTAAAATCATTCCAAGATAATTCAGATAATTTATTCTTTCCTGTAAAATAAGGAATCCGAAAAAAGCTGCTAACGGAGGTACAAGTGCCATGATAAGCATTGCAAAACGCGAACCTATCAAAGTATATGATTTAAATAAAAAAAGATCACCAAGAACAAATCCGATCAGACCGGATATACTCAGCCAGAACCATTGATAGGAATTTGCGTCGGATGGGAAAAAATTACCACGGTAAATCAGGGAAAAAAGACTCAAAAACAGAAATCCCAATACCAATCGTATAATATTTACAGGTAAAGATCCTACCTTTAAACTTGCAGATTCAAAAGCAAGAGCTGTTGCTGTCCAGAAAATTGCCGTGCAAAGAGCATAAAATTCACCAATATGGTTTTGAAAGAATGTCATTACCAATTGAAAAGGTTGTGGCACTAAAAGTAATACAATCCTCAAAAAATACAGCGATGATTCATCATTCCACTGGATAATATTTTTTAACTTACAGTTGCAATTATGATTCAATCATTGAAAAAGACCATGAGTGAATTCAATTTTACCGCCGATTCTTTCCAGGGTATATCCCATGTGGAAAATCAGGATGGTTTTTTCATTGTCAGTAAACAGAAATACAGTCTTTTTTTTGTGTTTGACGGTGTTAGTCGGTCAATGCATCCCAAACAAGGTGTGGAAAACGCAATTGAATTTATAAAACAAAACCATCCCGATTATTACCACAACAATACATATGATTTAAAAGGACTTATGTATGGTGCACATAATCATATACTATTTAGTGGATTGGAGAATGCACTTACAACCTATTGTGCTGTTTGTTCGGTGAACAAGCCTGATCTGATTATCTCTAATCTTGGAGACTCAAGAATATATGTCTTAGATAATCATAGTATCAGATCAGTTACTACTGATGATACACTTTACCCCGGAAGCAATATTCTTACAAAATGTCTTGGAATAATGGATCTAAATGAGAATGACTTCAGGGAAGCAACAATCAGGACCGGCAACAAAGATTTTTTTCTCTGTTCAGATGGGTTTTATTCGATAATTGAACAAAATATAAAAAAGTTTATTGGGATATTAAAAATAAAGAATACCAGTAAAATTAAAAGTTTAATTCAATCTTTAATTGAAGGATTAAATTTTGATGATGCAACATATGTATTAGTAAAAATAAAGGAATAACCAATACGATCAATCACCAAAAACCCATTCCAGGATATCCGAAGTTCTTGCCAACGGATCTTTTCTGATCTTTTCTTCTTCTTTTGATATCATAACAAATAATCCTTCAATTGCTTTGTCGGTTACATATTCAGATAAATCAGGATTCATCTTTTTTACAAGAGGAATGGCATTGTATGTCGAAACAATATCATTCCAGTATTTGGTAGCATTTACTTTTTCAAGAGAGTGTTCAATGAGAGGCTTTATTTTTCTAAAAATATCATTTGTGGTTTTTTTCTGAAGGTAATTGGTGGCAGCATGATTACTCCCGTTAACGATGTCAAGGGCATCATGAACACTCATTTCTTTGATTGCGGAGATAAATATCGGTTTGATTTCATCTGCTGCGTCCTCGGCAGCTCTGTTAATGCTTAACACTACCTTATCGACTTCACTACCGAGCCCGACCAATCTTAATTTGTCTTCTATCATATCAGCTTCAGGAGGAAATGGTATTTTAATTTCCGGATTGCCGAAATACCCATCTTTTACTGATACCAGTTCTACACTTTTTCCTGTTCCTTGAACAAGTGCCTCTTTAATCCCTGCAACTGCATCTTCATTGGAAATATTTTTTGAATTTCCGGGAATTGATTTTTCTACTCTTTTCCATAATTGAGCATGTGTGGAATGAATGGATATTGAAGAAACAACCAACAACAATAAGAAGACTGCGTTTTTCATGATTCACAATATTGTTTATATAAACTTTTCATTTCAATTATAATGCCAGAACTACCTTTGAATCTATTCTACAACAATTGTTTGGCTTATGTCCGGAATTTTTAATAAATTAATAACCAATTACGAATCATTAAAAATAAGAAACATGCCTGGAAATGTAAAATACAAACATTTAATTATCGCAGTGTTTATTTTTACTTTGCTGAGTGCTTTTGCAAATGCACAGAATAAAACGGTTCAGTTTAAAACATTTGACAAAGTAATTGTAACTGCTGATTTATATACACCTAATCCCGTCAATTCGCCTTTCATTATTCTGTATCATCAGGCAAATTACAGTCGGGGAGAATACCTTGAAATTGCACCAAAATTAAATTCAATGGGTTTCAATTGTATTGCAGTAGATTTAAGAAGTGGCGAAGCTGTTAATGGAGTGGTAAATCAAACCTGGAAATTTGCTGATAGTCTGAATATGGAAACCCGGTATATTGATGCTTATACGGATATGAGAGCAGCTGTTTCTTATGTAAAAAACAAATATCCCGGAACGAAGATATTTCTTTTTGGCAGTTCTTATTCCTCTTCTCTTGCGTTAAAGTTAGCAGGCGATTTCCCGAATGGTATATCAGGAGTCGTTGCCTTTTCACCTGGCGAATATTTCTCTAAATTTGGATGGAGCAGAGATATAATTCAAACTTCTTCCTCGAAAATTAAATGTCCGGTTTTTATAACTTCATCATTGACGGAACAGGACAACTGGCAAAAGATTTACAATGCCATACCTGTTCAGAGTAAAACATATTTTCTGCCCGAAACCGGAGGGAAACACGGTGCTAAAGCGCTGTGGAGTGCTTTTCCGGAGAATGATCAGTACTGGAAAGCATTAAAAGCCTTCCTAATGAAATACAGATGATGTTGCCGAAAATGTTTTTAGTTCTACTGGTAGATTTTTAAAACCTGCCATTTGTATTTATAGATTAGTTGTTAACAGAATGATCCAAATAGCAAGCAAATAAGCAGTTATCCATGCACTTATTTCCGTTCGTCTTTGTAAATTGCACGAACTGGCAACTTCTTTATTAAGATGAATTATTTACCATGATCTTATTCTTCAGGCATTGAGTTGATAAAAAATTCAAAGGCCTGGTGACACAAAACATATTTGTTGTATTTTAACGTCTTCATTTTTATTTGATCTGTTGCTTTACAAATAGCATACCGATTTATGAAAGTTGCAATAACAGGGGCCAGCGGTCATATAGGGAATTGTCTGGCCAGAGAATTGGTTTCAAGAAGAATCCAAACAAGAGTTCTGGTACATAAGTTTGAAAATGACCTTAGAAATATGCCACTTGAAATTGTCAAAGGAGATTTATTTTCTGTTAATTCGTTGAATGATTTATGTGAAGATGTTGACATTGTATATCATCTGGCAGCAAAAATTGTGATTGATGAAAAGGACAGGGAACTTGTTTACAAAACAAATGTTCAGGGAACTCAAAATCTTGTTAACTCCTGCATTGAAAAAAAGGTTAAAAAACTGGTCCATTTTAGCAGCATACATGCATTGAATTCCTATCCTCTTGATCAGGTTATTGATGAAACCCGGCCCCTTGTTAACAGCGAAAAAATGGTATACGATTTTTCTAAAGCAAATGGTGAGAGAATTGTTATCAAAGCTGCAGAAAATGGATTGGATGCAGTTATTGTTAATCCAACAGCAGTGGTTGGTCCTTACGATTATCAAGACTCATACCTTGGCCAGGCGTTAAAAAAGATCTTTTTAAACAAACTTCCTATGCTTATCCATGGAGGTTATGACTGGGTTGATGTAAGGGATGTTGTTGATGGTGCCATAAAAGCTGCTGAGAAGGGCAGAACCGGAGAAAGATACTTATTGTCAGGTCATTATTGTTCGTTAAAAGAACTATCCGAAACAATTGGAAAAGTTTGTAACAAAAAAACACCAAAATATATAGCACCTATGATACTGGCCCGTATTGGAAGACCCTTTATTGCTTTGTATGCAAAATTAAGAAATGAACATCCGCTATACACAAAGGAATCGCTTGACATTTTAAAACATTCACCGAAAGAAATATCCTCCCGGAAAGCTGTCAATGAATTGGGTTATCATCCCCGTCCTCTTGAAGAAACCCTCAGGGATACTTTTGAATGGTATAAACAGGAGGATTTGCTTTAACAGCTATGATTACTCACGAATTCTTTTCAAATATTGTATATGTATGGATCGGTGTGAGCGTTGTAATTTTTTTGTTGCTTCTTAAAGTGACAGCTCCCTACGGCAGGCATACGACTTCACATTGGGGCCCTATGATAAACAATAATCTGGGTTGGTTCATTATGGAAGCACCTGCACTTTTTATACCCCTGTATTTTGTATTGAATTCAGCTGATCTGAAAAATGTATTGGTAAGCACGGCTGCATTTTTATGGATTGCGCATTATTTTCACAGGGTAGTAGTATTTCCATTCAGAATTCATACACGGGGCAAAAAAATGCCAGTGGTTATTGTCGTTTTTGCCATTTTTTTTAACCTGGTTAATGGATTTATAAATGGATACTGGCTTGCTTTTTTTGCTCCCGGGTATTCTTTTAGCTGGACATTTACCTTTAGAATTAGTATTGGTTTGGTTATTTTCATTTCAGGCTTTGTGATCAATCAGTACCACGATAAACTATTGATCGACTTAAGAAAAAGCAGTGCAAACGGTTATAAAATTCCTTATGGAGGATTGTTCAAATACGTTTCCTGCCCAAATTTTTTAGGGGAAATAATTGAATGGGGAGGATTTGCAATTCTTATCTGGAGTCTGCCGGGTCTTTCGTTTTTTATCTGGACATTCGTTAATCTTGTACCCCGCGCTTTAGCTCATCACAAATGGTATAGAAGTCATTTTGATCAGTATCCGGAAAAAAGAAAAGCCGTATTGCCCTTTATCATGTAATGATCAAGTCGAACTCCTTATTTGCATTGATCGGCAAGCGCATCAAAAGCGGCAATAATTTTCCTGGCAGTCAGGGTGTCATCGGTATAGATATCAAAATTATAAGTAAAACTGCCTGCTTCTCCTTCTTTAAATGGCTTTATCAGTTTTTCTTTTTCCGTGGTAATAAGATCTACCTTCAATTCTTTTCCGGATATTTCTATAGAAGCATGATCAGTATCTATATCTGAAATATGAAATTCATATGAAAATTGAATGGTTGTACCTTTGCTGTCAGTTTGAGAACAGGAATATGTTAACTTGCATTTGTTTTCATCATCTCTTTCAATTTTCTGATCATAAATTGTACCTGAAATTTCGACTTTCCCTATAGAGTTTTCTAAATAATCAAAAGCGATTTTTTCATCGGCAAAAGAATGATCTACAGATTCTGAGTTCTGGTGGATAAAACCAATAGCGGCAATAAAATTTTTTGCTTTCTTCACATCGCTAAATAATACCTCGACAGATTTATTGTACGTCTGAATTTCACCATCCAAATATGATTTAATGTACTTCAATTTCCCTGTAGAAAGAGGAACAGATAATTTTTTTCCCGAAATTTCGATTCCAATATCTTTCATTGATAGATCCTCAGGGTAAATCTCAAATGTTTCATCAACAGGGGTACTGCCTTCGGATGATTTGATCAGTTTCAATTCGATTTTATTTCCTTCGGTGGAGGCAACGGCCAATTGTTGACGTATTGTTTCCGAATCGAATAAAATTTCTTCCAGGTTGCTACTTAGCCATTCTTTGGCGAATTCCATATCATCAAACTTCAGCAATCCAATGTTGCATGTTTTTTGTGCAAAAGTCAATGCATGAATAAGATCTCTGGCTTCATCAATTTCACTTGTGTAAATTTCCAGGTTGTTTGAATAAGAGCTAAGTTCACCATGAATGGACTGCCTGATGTATTTGAGATTGTCTACTGTCTCTATTGTGATGTATGCATTTCCTGAACTTATTTTTAAATTGACATTCGCAATATCACAGAGATAAAATTCTGACAATTCTTCATTTGAAATTCCTTTGGAATCGGTTTTAATGACTTTGAAACTAACCAGGCCAGATGGTGAATTTTCAAAAGAAAGTGACTGTGACAGTGTATTTGAACCAACATGAACTTCTTTCAGGTTTTCTTTTACAAAAAGCATAGCCTGATTGTATTCAGCAAAATTTGTTCTTTGAACTTCTGTATTTGAGATAAGATATTTTAAAGCGCTTATTTTATTTCGGGCATCCTCAACATCATCAATATATATGTTCAAATCTTTTGTATAATTTATTTCTCCATCGCCTGATTTCACCTGAACATAATTCTGCTTATCTCTCACCGGTATATTTATTTTTAGTGTTATGCCTGATACTTCCAGTTTAATATTAGCCGGATCCATATCACTTACATCAAAGGTAGACTGACTGGTTTGCTGATTTCCTTTACTATCAGTTGTTTCAGACTCAAAAGATACGAGAAATGATTTGTTGCCTTTAGTAAATTTCTGTTTGTAAACTGAGCCGCTTTTTATGGATTCACCGATATTTTGATTTAGCCAATTGAAAGCCTCTTCGGTTGATGTCCATGTTTTTTCGTTGTCTTTGCATGTTTCGATATGAGAAAGAAAGGATTCAATTATTGCCCTTGCCTTATCAACTTCGTCTGTGTAAACAGACAATTCATTTGTATAACCGTCCAGTTCATCCCCCTCATAAAGGCTGATAAATTTTTGAGATTCTACCGTTTCCATTGAGATAGCAAGCAGATTACCGGAAGACTTAAAACTAAGTGAAGAAGGACTTATGTCCGATAAATAAAATTCACTTGATATTGTACTCTCAACTCCTTTTTTGTTTGTTTTCTTTTCTTCGATCCTGATCTTACAGTCTTTTTCAAGAGTGAAATAATCGTATCGGTATGTATAGGATCCCGCAGGGATTTCTGAAGTATAATCCTGCAGCCATGAAATTTTGTCCTGGGCATAAACATTTGATAAACAAAACATTATGCATAGAGAAAAGGCAATAAAATAGATACTATTTCGTTTCATAACCTGAATTTTATTGATGATTACTAAGTGAAATTCATATAAAGATCAAATGTAGTAAAAAGCCAAGTAGAATGAAACCATGTACAAAATATAGTCTTCAACTATTTATGGATTTTGTTTTTGTTTTTTCCTGGTTTTTCGTATATTCCTAAACATGAAGAAATTTTATTTTTTATGCCTCTTTACCAGCATATTTCTTGTTAAGAACGGGAGTTCACAGATCCCATTTCATCGTGGAGTAAATGTAACGAATTGGTTTCAGACATCCGGACCCCGTCAGATACAATTTACCAAATATACAAAAGAGGATTTCGTCAACATTCAGAGTCTTGGATGCGATGTTATCCGGCTTCCTATAAATCTCCATTCAATGACCGATGGAGAACCGGACTATAATCCTGATCCTGTATTTCTGGATTTTCTTGACTCAGCCGTTTTCTGGGCTGAAGAACTGGACCTTCATTTGATTCTGGATAACCATACGTTCGATCCTGCTGAAAATACAGATCCCGAAATTGGAAGTATATTGGTAAAGGTTTGGTCTCATATGGCAGAACATTATAAGAACAGATATAACTCTGTCTACTATGAAATTCTGAACGAACCACATGGTATTTCAGACGAGGCGTGGGGATCAATACAACAGGATGTAATTGATGCAATTCGGTGTATTGATACAAAACACACGATCATAGTCGGACCTGCAGGATGGAATGGTTACGGTAACCTGGAATTCATGCCCGAATATTCTGATGATAACCTGATTTACACATTTCATTTTTATGATCCGTTTTTATTCACGCATCAGGGTGCCAGCTGGACGGATCCATCCATGGCTCCTTTGGAAGGTATCCCGTTTCCCTATCATCCGGACAGTATGCCTGAATTCCCTGCCGAACTGGAAGGTACATGGATTGAGAGTTCATTCAATAACTATTATCAGGACGGAACTGTTGAGAAAGTGAAAGAACTTATGGATATAGCGATAGCATTCAAAAATGATCGGAATGTTCCGGTATTTTGCGGTGAGTTTGGCGTTTATATTCCCAATAGTCCTCATCAGGACAGGATCGACTGGTATGATACGGTCAGAACGTACATGGAAAATAATGCAATAGCCTGGACTATATGGGATTACCATGGAGGATTTGGGATCTTTGAAGAAGGAGGAAATAATTTATTCAACCATGATATTGACACTGCTTTGGTAAGAGCTCTTGGATTTATTGTTCCTCCTCAAACTGAATATGAAATGCATCCGGATTCATCAGGTTTTCCGGTTTATCTTGATTTTATAGGCGAACAGATCTATGAATCAAGCAATGTTTCTGATGGAATTCTCGATTTTTATTCCGGGACCAGTCCAAACAACGGGAAATATTGTATTTCCTGGAGTGGGGGATCGCAATATACAAGCATTGGATTTGATTTTCAACCTAATAAAGATATGAGTTATCTTCTGGAACAGGAATATGCTCTTGATTTCATGATCAGGGGAAATACTCCGGGAACTGCAATCGATGTGCGTTTTATTGACACGAAAACCAGTGATCCGGATGACCATCCGTGGAGAATGAGGTATACCATAGATGAAAATCTATGTAACTGGGATGGAAAATGGCACCACCTCTATCTTCCCTTATCACTTTTTACCGAACACGGATCCTGGGATAATGGATGGTTTAATCCCATAGGAGAATATGACTGGAGTGCAGCAGACCGATTTGAAATTGTTGCTGAACACCATGAATTAACCGGAATATCACTTTGGTTTGATAATATACATATAACAGATATGGATACGGCAATTGTTTACGATACTTCTCAAATTACACGCATGGATATCAATGCATGCAATACAAGAAATGAATTGTTAGTGTATCCTGTACCATCAATGGTCAGTCTAACAATCAGTTATTCAATCAGCTATGCGGGCTTAATCAAAATTAGCATATATGATTTATATGGTAATAAAGTTGCAGAGCTAAAAAATAAAAATGAACTTCCGGGCAATTATACAATAGAATGGGATCATACCGATCTTTCGGGGAAAAAGGTTAATTCCGGTGTATATTATTGTAAACTAAGCACTTCTCAGAAAATGATCCTGAAGAAGCTTATCATTCTGTAAACAATGTATATGTGGAATTTCCAATTACCGTAACAAGCTGAATGTACCTTTCTTCACAATTACATTATCATCCCACATCTCAGCTTTAATTATATATGCATACGAATCAATATTCTGCAGTTTTCCTTTGTAATATCCATCCCATCCCTGAGCAATATCATCCGTATAAAACACTTCGGTTCCCCAGCGATTGAAAATTCTGAATTCAAGCAAATCTTTGATTCCCCAACCATTAACTTTAATGATATCGTTGATATTGTCCCCATTGGGAGTAAAGGCATCCGGAACGCCAATCCTGTATTCTTCCGTGACTTCAATAGCAACATCGAAAGTCTCGGTGACAAAACATTCATTTGTATCCGAAACCACCAAAGTGTATGTTGTTGTATGCAATGGTCTTACCACCGGATTGGGACAGTCACTGCAGGTCAGTATTCCTTCGACAGGTGACCAGTTATAAAAAACATAATCTCTGTGTTCACTATCATAAGCAACAATTGCCACAGTGTCTCCAATGACAATGGAAGTATCGGTAGGAGAGACAGTGATCTTTCCGGGAACCAGCCCGGGCTGAATAATCACTCTTATCGAGTCGGTATTGCTGCAATTGGTCACGGTGTCGGTTATTGTCGCAAAATAAGTC
>Ga0307438_1000070_pt1 | contig 78729 bp, 67 predicted proteins | sample SalMarWE160110MG_FD_202144 | JGI IMG/M metagenome (GOLD analysis project Ga0307438, IMG submission 202144) | Salt marsh sediment microbial communities from the Plum Island Ecosystem LTER, Massachusetts, United States - WE1603-110 | ecosystem: Environmental > Aquatic > Marine > Intertidal zone >... | reverse complement strand
TTATAATATCATAATATTTCAATCCGGGTTAATCTGCAGAAGTTGTCTCGTTATGAAAAATTTGTATAGATAACTAGGTCAGGTGAATGAGCAGGAGTGTCTCGGTTAATCGACATTGATTTTTCTGTTATGGTTAGTTCTTTTATGTATTATCTAATATGCACAGGGTCATGGAATTAACCATAACTAGTTATATGTCATCTAAAGGTAGATATATTTTACCAAATATGTTGTCTTTATCTACCTGAAGTGGATTTATATCTTACCTGTTTTTTGCACTTTTAATATTTTACTGCCTCAAGGATCTCCCAGGCAATACTAAAATTATGACAATGATTGTCAGTCTTTGAATCGGAAGACAACTCTACCCTTTGCGTTAAAGATCATCAAATGGACTTCTGATCTTCTGAATGCTCTTAGTAGTCACATGAGTGTAGATCTCCGTCGTTCGACTGCTCTTGTGACCCAATAACTCCTGAATATACCTTAGATCCATTCCAGACTCCAAAAGATGAGTAACATAACTGTGACATAACCCATGAAGAGTTATCGACTTTTTTATCCCGGCTGTATCACATGCCGCCCTGAATACTTTCTCAAGACTGCCGGCACTGTACCTGCTGCCCGGAAACTGACCTTCAAAAAGATACTGCGCCGGCCTGTACCTGCCCCTATATGACCTGACCATTTCAATAAACCTTTCAGCAATTACATTTTTCATATTGTGCAGCGAGCAAATATTGAAAATCAATGATAGATTATTTTTCCAATAATAGCTCCGCCAGGTCAGTCACAAAAGCTATATCAATCCACCGGTTGATTAAAATTATTAAATTACTATTGCCTGACTCCCAATCTTTACAAATCAACACAAATTAAGCAATATCCTGTAAAATAGAAAGTGAAAATATACGAAATATTTCACGATTTTATTGATCTGCTATGTGAAACAACCAACAATCCATACTTAAATAAGATAAAAAATTGGCTCTGCACAGCACCTTTCCTGACATATTTCTCAAGAGCAAACATAACCTTGGTTGTATAAACCGGACGTCTTGACCACATTTGGCCGGAAAGATTACCATTAAGAGATGTAACATAACGACAGACACTTAAATCCGACCAGGGATAATCAATATGATACGGCTAACTATGGTCAGGATTACTGGCTTTTCAACCCAGGGGGAGAAAGTGCCTTAAACGGGCCTGTTTGGCGTTATTTCGGCATTAATTTCATTTGGTATCCTATTGGTTGCACAAACAAGTACTTTATAAAAAAGGAAAGCCGCTGATTTTTAGCGGCTATATGTTTTAACTTAGCGGTGCGGACGGGACTCGAACCCGCGACCCCCGGCGTGACAGGCCGATATTCTAACCAACTGAACTACCGCACCAGTTATTGCGATGCAAAATTACGTGATTTTTTAATTCTGCAAAACATTTGCCAAAATTATTATTGACTACTCAGAGGCTAACGTGCTGGTTACTGATCTGAAAAAACTGAAGTTAACACCTCCGTAACTACGATGCTCATAAAAAGATTTGTGATCAACAAAACTTACTTTTCCAGGATGTTCAAGAATGAAAAAACCTTCATCATTAATAACTTCTGATTGTAAAACCAGATCGGGTATCTCCTTTAACCAGGGCAAATCATACGGGGGATCAGCAAACACTATATCATATCTGAAGGAACATGTTTTCAGGAATGCTCTGACATCAATATGCAGGGGTTTTATGTTAGTGAAGCCTGCAGTTTTAATTATACGTTTGATACCTGCAATATATTTCAGGTCTTTCTCAACTAGATGAACCGCCACTGCTCCCCGTGATGCAAACTCAAAACTGATACTCCCTGTTCCCGCAAAAAGATCAAGTACCGTAACTGAACCAAAATCAATGCGGTTATTAAGAATATTAAACAAACCCTCCCGGGCAAAATCGGTTGTTGGTCTTGCTTTAAGACCGGCAGGAGGAATAATCCTCCTTCCTTTATATTTACCACCGATTATTCGCAATTAATAACTGTGAAAAGATTCAGGAAACGATGAAGTTCAAGCTCGTTGAAGACATAACTGAAGCTGAAGTTGCCAGTCGGCTCAGCAAACTTTATGTCCCGTATATAAATTGAAAAATTCGAGGTAAGATCATCATATTTTTCAGTTTGCCCACTGAAGTAAATCGTTTCTTCCTGCTTGATATCCAGCCGCTTAAAAACATTAAGTACATAATAAAGTATGTCTGAAATATTCCTGTGATTAAATGAATTGCATAGTATCAAATCATTCTGGTCAAATACAATTAAGTTAAAGAATTCTCTTTCAATATGAACATGAATATATTTTCCGCTCAGATTTTTCCCCGGACAGGTGATATGCCGTAGTAGTGGTTTGATGTGATGAAAATACTGCACTCCCGGAAAGCTTGATGTTAACAGATCGTTTACAGATTTTGTAAGGGAAAAAATAACAAACGTGTCGGATTCAGGAATATTATTACTGAGGATAATACTGTTATTATCCGTTAAGTGATTAAAAGTGAAATATTCATCTTTCTTGCCGGGATCATAAAGAGGAGCGGGAACAAGAGTGAATTTTGGAGAGGGAGTTATAATATGTATTTGTTTATATTTCTTGGTAAGAAAATCATCGTTAGTGATTATTTCATTAAGTTTTTCAATGTTGAAATACTTATTCTCATCCGGCTCAAAATGACGAATCAGAACAAACTTGTTCCTTAGAGTATCAAGGATACAGAAGGAGAATCCGTTAATACCTGCCTGAACTGATAATACATAGTTTTCAGTTGAGTTTATATCGAGTGTCTCATCAAAGAGTTCCAGAGAAGGCATCTGTGTTAAGAAGATTGATTAAGTTTACAAACAAATGTATAAAATTTATCAATGAAGCAATTAATGTTACCGACATTTCGAAATGCGCGATACAATAATATATAATAATTTATGCAGGAACCTTGGAAATATTCCAACGGATGACCAGTCTGCTGCATTAAAGAAGATAACTGCCTATATCTGTGAAAATGATTACGATACTATCTTCCTTATGACCGGCTATGCAGGAACGGGTAAGACAAGTATTATAAGTTCCATTGTGAGGACTCTTGATCAGTTGAGGATAAGATCTGTACTGCTGGCACCTACAGGACGAGCCGCAAAGGTACTGAACTCTTTTGCCGGGAAACAGGCTTTTACGATACATAAAAAGATATACCGTCAGAAATCGTCAAAAGATGGTATGGGAAATTTTGTACTCGACAGGAATCTTCACAGAAACACATTCTTTATCGTGGATGAGGCTTCGATGATATCAAATTTTTCAAACGAAGCTTCACTCTTTGGCAGCGGAAAGCTTCTCGATGATCTTATGGAGTATGTATATACAGGTATTGACTGCAAACTAATGATAGTTGGTGATACAGCACAGTTGCCACCCGTAGGATTCCCTGTCAGTCCTGCCCTCGATACTAAAACCCTTGGAGAATCAGGTTTCGGACTTATAGCATGTGATCTGAAACAGGTGGTCCGTCAGAGTGAGACTTCCGGAGTATTGATGAATGCAACAAAGGTCAGACTGCAAATAGCTGACGAGGACCTTGTGCATCCAACAATTGTCTGTGCCGGATTCAATGATATCGTGAGTATAAGTGGTGAAGACCTTGTAGAGGAGTTATCTGCTTCTTACGGTACATGCGGACTTGAAGGGACCATCATTGTTGTCAACTCGAATAAGCAGGCCAACAGGTATAACCAGGGAATACGAAACAGGATATTCTTCAGGGAAGAGGAGATAAGTCCGGGCGATATGGTGATGGTTGTGAAGAATAACTATTTTTTCACTGAAGAGGAGGGAGGTCCGGGTTTTATTGCCAACGGCGATATTGCTGAGATAAAGCGTATCAGGAAATACGAAGAGAGATACGGCTTCAGATTTGCTGATATGCTTCTGAGATTTACCGATTACGACCTTGAACTGGAATCAAAAGTGATACTTGATGTTCTTCATCTCGACACACCTGCATTACCGGCGGAGAAGAACAAAGAACTCTTCAATAATATACTCGCTGATTACCTTTATATCAAAACCAGGAGAAAACAGTATGAGGCCATCCGCAAAGATCCCTGGTTCAACGCACTGCAGATAAAATTCTCATACGCCGTAACATGTCATAAAGCACAGGGGGGACAGTGGGAGAGGGTCTTTATCGACCAGGGGATGTTTAACAGGCAGGAGATCACTATCGATTACCTGAGATGGTTATATACAGCCCTTACAAGATCGACCGACAAGGTTTACCTGGTTAATTTCTCAGAGGATTGGTTTACTTAGATCGCTTCAAGGATATATTTTGAAACAATTTCCAAAATGGGAAGCTCCTGGTCGTTATCCCAGCTTATATCTTTGTTCGCGGTAGTTACAACTATAAGATCCAGATCAGGAAAATTAATTATGTATTGTCCTCCCATTCCCAAAGCCATAAATAAATCATATCCGTTCATCTTTCCGAGCCACCACAGATAACCGTAGTTGTAGTCGGTTAAAGGTCCCCAGGCAGTTCCATTATTAGTCCATGTTCTGGTCAACGAAGCTTCTATCCACTCTTCCGTAACTATCTGTGTGTCATTTATTCTTCCGTTATTTAAATACATATATCCCAGAACAGCCATATCGCGGGGTTTCATATAAATGTCGTAACCTCCAGTGTTATAACCCTTTGGATCTGTGTGCCATTCGATAATTTCTATTCCCATTGGTACGGTAAGATTAGCATCTGCATACTCCAGGGCACTCTTACTGCTTACCCTGGTGATTATTGCTGAAAGGAGGTGTGTCTCAAGGGAATTGCAGGAAAACTGTTGTCCGGGATTAAACAATAATGGAAGCTTAAAAGTCTCTCTGATCCAGTCATTTGTCTGTACAACAGGAATTAGATTATTCTCCTCATTGTCTATACCCATTCGCATTGTAAGCAGGTGTTTAATTGTAATATCGAAGAACCTGGCATCCATGCCAGCATAGACATATTCGGGAAAATAATCCATGATTTTCTTGTCAATGCTTTCTATCAGGCCATTATCCAGTGCAATACCCACAAGGGACGACATAAAATTTTTTGTATCGGACCAGATCTGATGTGCCGTATTCACATTATAACCGTTATAGTATTCTTCTGCAATAAGGTATCCGTCCTTAATAACCAGAAGGGCATCAACAAAGCCTAATTGTTCTGCTTTCATGTAAGCAGAATCGAGGATTTTCTGATCCAGACCAACAGCAGAAGGTATCGAAATCGGCCACTGAAAATCGTACAGGTCTTCATCTGATTTGTTACATGAATTAAGAATCCATATAGAAAGAAATATTTGAATGGTGATCAGTTTGTTCATAGCAACCATTTTGCTTATACTTTCAACATACCATATAATGAATTGCCTGGCCAACTGAGCAAAATACTTCATGACATTACTTTTTCACCCTGAAAAAGTAAATATTGTCTCTTTCAAGAAGATCAGTATTTACTTTAATCAGTGCATAACCGGCTTCTGTGGCCTCCCGGATCATTTTTTCTCTTGAAGTGGCCTCCCTTCCTCTTATGCCGGTTTTAAGGGGATCACGCTCAACAACAATGAGCATTCCGTCTTTTTTAAGGCAGGGGATGGTATTTCGCAGCATTTCGACCGGCTTGTCAAAATGATGATATGCGCTTATTATTATTGCAATATCTACCTCACCTGCAGGTAACATGGGATTGTCAATCCTGCCAATGAATGTTTTTACATTCAACAGGCTATTTCTCTTGCATCTGTTTTCCAGGTAGTTCAGAGCCCTTGTATCTATATCATTTGCATATACTTTCCCTTTTTCACCAACCCTGATTGAAAAAAAGATGGTCATCCTGCCTCGCCCTGCACCAATATCGGCAATCACCTTGCCTTCCTTTAAACCTATAGCATCCATAAGTTTCTCAGGCTGATGCTGGCTGTTTAAACGGTACTCTGAGGATTCAACAGGAACTTTCTTTTCCTGAGAGAAACAGCATGTTAAGATGAAAAGTGAAAGAAAAACCGTAAATGTTTTTGTCTTAAACATCTTCACTTGTTTATTTGCAGTTCCTGCTTTATCTTTTCAATATTAACATCCATTAACCAGATATCAAAATTTCCTGATCTTGTGCTGGTAAAGGCGACGGTTTTACCGTCTGGCGACCATGCTGCACCTTCGTTATGACTGTTTTCCGTAACGGCAAAGGGTAATGATATGCCTCCATTTGAAGGCATTATCCAAAGACCCAGATATATGTCTTTCAGTACTGCATAGATGAGTAATGAACCATCCGGAGAGAGCGCAATATGGCGATAAAAATTATGGCGATCTACCATAATCTGCGTCTTTGTTTTGCCATTGGCCGAAATTTTCCATATAGTTGATTTCCTTGTTGGCATCTCCATAAGGGCTACCAGGATGTACTTTCCATCGTTTGTCCAGCATCCCGGCAAAGGGATCATACCTTCATTTCGAAAAATGCTTCTCACTCTGCCGGTTTTCATATTGTAGACACAGATTGACAATCCTGAACGTTCGAGGAATGCAATCTGTGAACCATTGGGTGACCAACAGGGTAAGCCGCCATTTACAATCTGAATTGAATCAGGAAGAAAGAGTTTAGCATCCCCTCCAATGGAAGCGATCATCTTAATGCTTCTGCCAGTATCTGCATCAAAAACAATATTTTGGCCATCAGGTGACCATTTGGGATGCTCGGCTATACCTTTGAATATCTGTTTTGCTCCTCTTCCATCCAGGGAGACAACCCACAGACCATTTCTACCCAGAGTGTCATTCCATGTTGAGATCTGATGAACCAGTGATTTTGAATCAGGTGCCCATGAGGCAAATCCATTCTGCCCGGGGGCTGAGGTAAGCCGCCTTACAGGGAACATATCCTGTGCAGATATGCCTGAAGGAATAGTTAATAATATTACCAGTAAAAACAAACGTTGCACTTTCATGACCTTATTAAATTTCAAGAGGAAAACAGGTTTCATTTCATTTTCTGAAAAAGAATATATAGTTACTTATGACTTTATCAAATTTAATAAAACTAAATGATTTGCAGAGTTTTATTTTACTAATGGTTCCAAAGAGACAACAATTAACATCAATGTATGTAATTCCAGATCAGGATCATTTGTGTACTTGCGAAATCCGAATAGCTCTATATTCTTCTGATCCGATAAGTTTCAAAATTTAAAACCGGTTACTCTCCAATAATTTTAACCAGCACCCGTTTTCGTCGCTTTCCGTCAAATTCGCCATAGAAGATCTGTTCCCACGGTCCGAAGTCGAGCCGGCCACCGGTGACTGCAACAACAACCTCTCTGCCCATTAACGTTCTTTTGATATGAGCATCTGCATTGTCTTCAAAGCTATTGTGCCTGTATTGGCTGTAAGGTTTTTCAGGGGCCAGCTTCTCGAGCCACACTTCAAAATCATGATGAAGTCCGGATTCATCATCATTAATAAATACACTGGCTGTTATGTGCATGGCATTAACGAGTACCAGTCCTTCCTGAATACCGCTTTCTGAAAGACAGTTTTCCACTTGTCCTGTAATGTTCAGGAATGCCCTGCGGGTGGAGGTTTCAAACCAGAGTTCTTTTTTGTATGATTTCATAAATTTAAGTTTTATAAGTCCTTTAACCACAGGGTAATACGCAGATTTACACGGAGTCTCACTGTTTAGAACTCCGTGTTGCTCAGTGTATTACTCCGTGGTAAAACTGTTTTAAACCAGTTTCATATCATTTATTATTCCTGCAATTCTCTGATCGAGGAGTTTTTCTTTTTCTTCGAATTTATCTGCTGATTCAAGTTTTGTATTTACGCTGAAATAAAACTTAATCTTTGGTTCTGTACCTGAAGGCCTGACTGATATCTTTGTTCCATCCTCAAGGAAGAGCTGGAGAACATCAGACCTTGTCAAATCGATTTTACTGCTTGTTCCGTTTATTTTGTCGTATGATATAAGCTGTTCATAATCATCTATTCTGACGACCCTGCTGTTATTAATAGAAGCAGGAGGATCTGTTCTGTAATCCTGCATCATAGCCCTGATCTCGTCAGCTCCTTCTTTACCTTTACAGACTATATTGATCAGTTTTTCCTTGTAAAAACCAAACTTCACATAAATATCAATAAGCATTTCATAAAGGCTCATTCCTTTGCTTTTTGCCCAGGCAGCCGTTTCGGCAACAAGAGCACAAGAAGCAATTGCATCTTTATCCCTTACATAATCGCCGGGAAGAAAACCATAACTCTCTTCACCTCCACCTATAAATTTCATTTTTCCCTCAAGGATTCTCATAAGCTCGGCAAAAAACTTGAAACCGGTGAGAACATTGAAGCATTCAACATTGTAGTTGTCAGCTATTTTGGCAAGAAGATCTGATGTTACTATCGTTTTGATAATGTACTCGTTCCCTCTGTATTTATTTGTTTCTTTATATTGTGACAGGATATAGTATATCAGTATTACTCCTGTCTGGTTTCCGTTAAGAAGAACAAACTCCCCATTTTTATTTTTTACTGCAATCCCCAACCTGTCGGCATCAGGATCTGTTGCCATGACCAGTTCAGCACCCTCTTCAACAGCTTTCATAATAGCCATCTTTAATGCATCTGGTTCCTCAGGATTAGGCGATTTTACTGTAGGAAAATTACCATCGGGATTATCCTGCTCAGGAACATTTATAACATTTGTGAAACCAAACATTTTCAGTGCTGCAGGTACGATCTTCCCTCCGGTTCCATGAATAGGAGTATAGACTATACCGATATTGCTATATTTTTTAATAATTTCAGGATTGAGACTCATCCTCAGCACCTCCTTAAGGAAAAGGTCATCTGTCTCCTTTCCGATAAGTTTGATTTTATCCTTATTTCCGTTAAACCTGATCTCACTGACTGATCTGATCTTCCTTACCTCTTCAATTATTCCTGTATCATGTGGAGCCACAACCTGACCCCCATCATCCCAGTAGGCTTTGTAACCATTGTATTCGGGAGGATTATGGGATGCAGTTATAACTACACCGCTATGACAATTATAATATCTTATAGCGAATGAAAGTTCAGGAGTTGGGCGAAGTGATTCGAACAGGTAGACATCAAATCCGTTGGCTGAGAAGATATTGGCAGTTGTTTCGGCAAAGTAACGACTGTTATTCCTGCAATCATGAGCAACAGCTACCTTTATACCTTTCCGGCCAAATTGCTTGATCAGATAATTCGACAAACCCTGTGTTGCCATCCCCAGGGTATAAATATTCATCCTGTTTGTGCCGGCACCCATGATACCCCTGAGACCACCTGTACCGAATTCCATATCCTGATAGAATGCATCAATAAGTTTCTTCTCATCTTTTTCGAGCATATCCCTGACCTCTCTCCGGGTCTCTTCATTAAATTCATTTCCAAGCCACTTTTTAGCTTTGCTTTTTATATCATTTATCTGTAACATATTATTAATGATTAGCTTAATAGCCTAATGCACCGTTTCAAACTGGTTCTCCAATGTGGTATTGTTATGTTGAAATTTTCTTTAATCTTGGATTTATCCAGTACAGAATAAGAAGGTCTCTGAGCTGCTGAATGATAATCCCTGGAAAGAACAGGATCCACCCTGCAACTCAGTCCTGTTTCATTAACAATTTCAGTTGCAAAATCAAACCAGCTGCATACTCCTTCGTTCGAATAGTTATAAATACCCGGATTAAAAGCTGTTTGATTTCTGATAACTCCGGATACTATTTTTACAATGGTTTCTGCAAGATCAGCTGCATAAGTTGGTGTGCCGATCTGGTCAAAGACCACACTTATAGATTCTTTCTCTCCGGCCTTTTTGATTATCGTCTTCACGAAATTATTACCGAATGATGAATATAGCCAGGATGTTCTGATAATTATTGAGCTGGAGTGGGAGAAAGCATATTTTTCTCCTTCAAACTTTGATCTTCCGTAAGCTGACAGTGGATTTGGCAATGAATCTTCATTATATGGAATATTTGATTTCCCGTCAAAAACATAATCGGAAGAGATATGGACAAATTTACAATGCGACCCGTTAATTACATCTGTAATATTTTTAACAGCAGTGCCATTGATCATCAGAGCTTTATCATATTCGTTTTCAGCTTTATCTACAGAGTTATAGGCTGCGCAGTTGATAATCCAGTCGGGTCTTATTTCTGAAATAAGATGGTTGACCTGTTCTTTGCTGGTTATATCAAGTGTTTCTATATCAGTGAATACAAAATCATAACCAGGAAAGTCCCGGTAAACGATCTTTAGCTCATTCCCAAGCTGACCTGATGAACCTGTAACTATTATTGTCGCCATAATCAACCGTTTGATATTATTTAAAAGTTATACTCAGCTTCCCTGAAGGGCGGATTCTTTGAATCTTTAACACTTATAATCGGGACTACTGCTCCGGTTCTCCAGTCTATATCAAGATAAGGGTCATTTAATGCTATTCCCCTTTCATAATTTGGATTGTAGAGATTATCACATTTGTACAATATGATAGCTTTTTCACTTAGAACAGAGAAGCCATGTGCAAACCCTTTGGGTATAAAAAGTTGATTCTTAGCTTCAGAATCAAGCTCTATTCCATACCATTTTCCAAAAGTGCTTAAGCCTTTGCGGAGATCAAGCGCCACATCAAAGATTTTTCCTTCAATCACTCTTATAAGCTTTGCCTGATCGAAAGGTTTTAACTGATAATGCAATCCTCTTATTACACCTTTTGAGGATTTTGATTCATTGTCCTGAACCGGGGAAAATGATATTCCGACACTTTTAAATGACTCATAATTAAATGATTCAAAGAAATAGCCTCTGTTATCAGAGTATATATCAGGTTTAATTATAACCAGACCCTCAAAACCTGTTTCAATAGTTTTCATTTTGTGATGTTATTCACTTTAAACCTTCGAGTATATTTATTTATTCCAATGCAATTCTCAGCAGGTATTTACCATACTGGCTATTCTTAACAGGTTCGGCAAGAGCAATTAACTGATTCCTGTCGATGAATCCTCTTTTGAATGCAATCTCCTCAATGCAGGAAGCTTTAAGACCTTGCCTTTGTTCCAGTGTGGCGATAAAATTTGATGCCTGAAGGAGGCTTTCATAAGTGCCTGTGTCAAGCCAGGCCATCCCTCTTCCCATCAGTCTGACTTCAAGAGTGCCCTCATTGAGGTATAAGTGGTTAAGATCGGTGATTTCCAGCTCACCACGCTTAGATGGTTTAAGTGATTTTGCTTTTTTCACAACAGTGTTATCATAAAAATAGAGTCCCGTAACAGCATAGCTGGATCTGGGTTTTAATGGTTTTTCCTCGATGCTTACCACTTTTTTATTACTGTCAAATTCAACCACCCCATAACGCTCAGGATCAGTTACATAATAACCAAACACACAGGCTCCTTTTGTCAGTTTTGCGACGTTTAGAAGTGTGTCTCCAAAACCATGACCATAAAAAATATTATCTCCAAGTATCATACATACAGGATCTGTCTCAATAAACTTTTCGCCAAGGATAAAAGCCTGAGCAAGGCCATCAGGTGACGGTTGTTCGATATAGCTGAATTTTATACCCAGTGAAGACCCGTCTCCGAGAAGATTCATAAATCCCGGCAGATCACGTGGGGTTGAGATCACAAGAATATCCCTGATACCAGCCAGTAATAAAACAGACAAAGGATAGTATATCATTGGTTTGTCATAAACGGGTAACATCTGTTTTGAAATGGAACTGGTTATTGGATAAAGCCTGGTACCTGCACCACCTGCTAATATTATTCCTTTCATATTTGATAATTCAGTTGCAGATTGTAAAAATAGTTATTCTGTATTAATTGAAAACCAGGCTTCAGGTGACAGGCTTCAGGCGGCAGGTTGTTTCTTACTTATGAAGCCCGTAGCCCGTAGCCTATCTTCTTCCGATTCCAAAATAGACAAATCCATATTTTCTGATCTCTGACGGATCATAAATGTTCCTGCCATCAAAGATTATCTTTTGTTTCATAAGCTCTTTCATTTTATCCATATCTGGAATGCGAAATTCGGCCCATTCAGTCATTAAAACCATAGCATCAGCATTTTTGAGAGCTTCATACTGATCGGTTGCATATATTATCTTTTCCCCAAGGAGCTTCCTTGTTTCATCCATGGCACCAGGATCATATGCCTTTATTCTGGTACCTTCTTTAAGCAGCATCTCTATTAAAGTAATAGCCGATGCCTCTCTTATATCGTCGGTCTTTGGTTTGAACGCGAGTCCCCAGATGCATATGGTTTTATTTGTCAGGTCATTGTTAAAATGTTTCTTTATTTTTCTGAAGAGTACTTTCTTCTGATAATCATTGGCTTTTTCAACAGCTTTTACAACATTAAGCTCATAACCGTTATCTTCCGCAGTTTTAATAAGGGCCTTGACATCTTTAGGAAAGCATGACCCACCATAACCTGTTCCCGGATAAAGAAACTTATTACCTATTCTGGAATCGCTGCCAATACCTTTCCTTACCTGATTGATATCAGCTCCGAGAATGTCGCATAGATTGGCAATTTCGTTAATAAAACTTATTCTTGTGGCAAGCATCGCATTAGCTGTGTACTTTGTCATCTCGGCAGAAGCAATATCCATAAAGTAAATAGGATGGTTATTGAGAAGAAAAGGTTTATATAGTTTCCTCATTATTTCTGCTGCTCTTTCAGTATTGGTACCAATGACAATCCTTTCGGGTTTAAGGAAGTCTTCAATTGCAGAACCTTCCTTGAGAAATTCTGGGTTGGACGACATATCGAAAGGTATATCAAGCACACGTTTTTCAAGCTCTTCCTGTATGACTTTCTTTACTTGTTCCGAGGTGCCAACAGGAACTGTACTCTTTATAACAACCACAATATATTCATTAATTGCCTTCCCAATTTCTCGGGCTACCCTTAAAACATGCTGCAGATCAGCTCTTCCATCTTCCCCGGGGGGGGTACCAACAGCTATAAAGAGTGCATCTGAACCTTCAATGCCATCCTTGATCTCTGTTGTAAAATGCAGCCTTTCTTTAGTCATGTTCCTTTTAATCATATCATCAAGTCCCGGCTCGTAGAGAGTAACAGAACCATCATTCAGCTGTCGTACTTTTTCAGAATCAATATCGATGCATATCACATTGACACCGGTTTCAGCAAAGCAGGTTCCTGTCACCAGTCCGACATATCCTGTTCCAACAACTGCAATCTTCATGGAATGTGATTTTTTTGATAACTATAATCGTAATCGTACAAAGATAATATAACAAGTGAATTTTGAAAACATGGCAGGCTACGGGCTGCAGGCTGCAGGCTACAGGCGACTGGCTACGGATTCCTGTCGCCTGATGCCTGATGCCTGTCACCTGACGCCTGATGCCTGATGCCTGATGCCTGATGCCTGACGCCCGATACTCACGGCCTGTTACTTACCCAGCTTGTGTATTTGTAACATCGTGAAAATCTTAAATTAGATTGTGATAATTCATAAAAAAACACATATCTTTGCAACCAATTTTTTATCAAAATAATGTCTAACTTATTAATTTTTAGTTCTTTTATAAACAAATTATGACTGAAAGCAAGAAAAAATCAACAAAAAAGGAAAAAGTTGAAATAGATGAAGACAGTGTAAAGCCTGTAAAGAACACAAAAGCAAAAGAAGCAAAAGAGAAATCTGTCAAGCAATTAGAGGAAGAAGAAGCAGATATTGCAGAAGAGCTTACAGGGGAAGTATCAGACGATACTGAATCCGTTCGTAAAATCAAGGATGAAAAGGAGACGAAAACACCTGAGAAAGCAAAGGCACCTGCAAAAGCAACCAGACCCAGAAAAAGAAAGGATACTCCTGTAACTGTTGAGGAACAGAAATCCCAGAAAGAACAGGAATCTCTTCCGGAACAAGCAACCGACACTATAAAAGAAACTAAAGTCAAAGCCGAGAAAGAAAGTGTAACTGCACCAGAAGATTTTGACTGGGAGAGCTTTGAGCGGGATGAACTCCGCATTTCTCCAAAACACAAAGAATACGAAGCACTTTATGATGAAACACTATCTACTATTGCTGTTGATGAAGTAATAAAAGGCACTGTTATTCAAATGACTTCGCGGGAAGTTGTAATAAACATCGGATACAAATCGGAAGGCGTTGTGAGTCTGAATGAATTCCGGTATAATCCTAATCTTAAAGTAGGGGATACTGTTGAGGTATATGTGGAAAGTCAGGAAGACAAGAAAGGGCAACTGCTTCTTTCACATAAGAAGGCCCGAGCAATCAATTCATGGGACAGAGTAAATACTGCACTGGGAAATGATGAAATAATAATGGGATACATCAAATGCCGGACCAAAGGTGGAATGATTGTGGATGTTTTTGGTATTGAAGCATTTCTTCCTGGTTCGCAGATCGACGTGAAACCAATACGCGATTATGATGTTTTCGTTGGCAAAACAATGGAATTTAAAGTAGTAAAGATCAACCAGGAATTCAAAAATGTTGTTGTTTCTCATAAAGCACTCATTGAAGCAGAACTGGAACTGCAGAAGAAAGAGATAATTGCAAAACTTGAAAAAGGGCAGGTCCTCGAAGGAACCGTTAAGAATATAACCTCATATGGAGTCTTTATTGACCTGGGAGGTGTTGATGGGCTTATTCATATTACAGATCTTTCGTGGGGAAGAGTTAACCATCCCGAAGAGATAGTACAGCTTGATCAGAAACTCAACGTAGTTATTCTTGACTTTGATGACGACAAGAAAAGGATTGCACTTGGACTTAAACAGCTCACAACCCATCCGTGGGATTCAGTTGATCCTGATCTGAAAGTTGGTGATACGGTTAAAGGTAAAGTTGTGGTGATGGCCGATTATGGAGCTTTTGTTGAAATAGCTCCAGGTGTTGAGGGATTGATCCATGTGTCAGAAATGTCGTGGTCGCAGCATCTGAGAAGTGCCCAGGAATTTTTAAATGTCGGTGATGAAGTTGAAGCCGTTATTCTTACTCTCGACAGAAGCGAAAGGAAAATGTCCCTTGGCATTAAACAGCTTAAACCCGATCCATGGCAGAATATAGATGAGAAATATGCAGTCGGAGCAAAACATACTGCAAGAGTAAGAAACTTCACAAACTTCGGAGTTTTTGTTGAAATAGAGGAAGGTGTTGACGGATTGATACATATTTCTGACCTGTCCTGGACAAAAAAGATTAAGCACCCTGCAGAATTCACTGCCATTGACGCGGAAATTGAGGTGGTAGTACTTGAAATAGATAAAGAGAATAGAAGATTAAGCCTTGGCCATAAACAACTTGAAGAGAACCCGTGGGATGTATTCGAAAGTCTGTTTACCGTCGACTCTGTTCATGAAGGGACAGTTATGGAAGTTTTCGACAAGGGAGCAATTATTGCACTTCCTTATGGAGTTGAAGGCTTTGCTACTCCTAAACATCTGGTTAAAGAAGATGGTCTGATGGCTAAAGTTGATGAGAAACTGCAATTTAAGGTTATTGAATTTAATAAATCGGCTAAAAAAATTATCGTTTCTCACAGCAGGATTTTTGAAGATGAGAAGAGAGCTGTTGAATCAGCAACTAAGAAATCTGATTCTGATGCTCCAAGGAAAACATCAAGGAAAGCCAAGATTAATGTTGAAAAGACAACACTTGGTGATATTACTCAGCTTGCAGCTTTAAAAGAAGAAATGGAAGAAAAAGAAAATAAAGCTTCCAAAAAAAAGAAAAAATAGTTAAATTTAGGCTATTAAAATTATAACTATGGATTTCAATATTGAAACCCGGAATAACAGCACAGTTATTCAGATTCAGTCGGAGAAGCTTGATACTCATATAGCACCTGCGCTAAAATCGGAACTTGTGCTTGTTTCAGGTAAGGGTGAAAAAAATATCATCCTTGATCTTGAAAAATGTCAGTACTGCGACTCTTCTGGTCTGAGTGCTATACTGGTAGCTAACAGATTGTGTAAAAATGCCGGTGGCACCTTTGTTTTGTGCGGTTTAAATGAAGCAGTGGAAAGACTGATAACCATTTCACAGCTTGATACTGTACTTACAATCACAGGATCAGTTGCTGATGCTGAAAAGATGATATCTTAAAGCCGGTGCAACGTAGTGTGCCAATGAGACTGACAATACTTGGCAGCAGTTCTGCTTTACCGACATCAGAAAGATATCCAACCGCTCATGTCCTTAATGTACATGAGCGGTTGTTCTTAATAGACTGTGGTGAAGGTACACAGATGCAACTAAGAAAAAACAGAATCAGATTCGGAAAAATAAATCATATATTTATAAGTCACCTGCATGGCGATCATATTTTCGGACTCTATGGCCTCCTTTCTACCTTCAACCTGATGGGCAGACAGAATCCTGTGTATCTTTATGCCCCTGAGGAGTATAATCATATGCTTCAATCGCACCTGACCGATTTTGATATTCATCTCAATTTTGATATTGAATTTATACCACTATTGGGGAATGATCCTGTTAAAATACTTGATAATAAACATGTTACAGTTACATCTTTCCCCCTGAAACATCGTATCCCTACATATGGATTTCTTTTCAGGGAAAAAGTCACCGACCGTAATATAATCAAAGAGTGCATAACCAGATACGAAATTCCGGTTGCCAGAATTCCGGCAATCAAAAAAGGCGCGGATTTTGTAACAAAAGACGGATTGGTTATTAAAAATGAGGATATTACAATTCCACCTCCAAAACCTCTGTCATATGCTTATTGCAGTGATACAATGTTTTTTAATCGTTTAGTCTCCTTTATTAAAGATGTTGACCTTCTTTATCATGAAGCAACATTCGATAAGAGTCTTAATGACCTTGCCAGTGAAACCGGCCACTCGACAACACTCGATGCAGCAAAAACAGCAAAAAAAGCAGGTGCCGGAACACTTATTATTGGACATTTTTCAGCCCGTTATAAAGATGTAACTAAACTGGTAGATGAAGCAAGATCTGTCTTCCCTAATACCTACCCGGCAATAGATGGTCAGACATACAAGATTGAGAATAATATGAATCCATAGCAAAAGAATTTCTATCTTTGTGACCGTTTAAAACCTAAAACCAAAGGGAGTGCAGGATAAAATTTTGATCCTTGATTTTGGTTCGCAATATACTCAATTGATAGCCAGGAGAGTGCGTGAAATAAATGTTTATTGCGAAATATTTCCTTTTAATAATTTTCCAACTCCCGATCAAACTGTCAGAGGTGTAATCCTTTCAGGAAGCCCTTTCTCAGTCCGCGACAAACATGCTCCATATCCCGATCTGTCAATAATAAAAGGGAGAATCCCTCTTCTGGGAGTTTGTTACGGAGCACAATACCTGGTACAGAGTTTTGGTGGGGAAGTGCTGCCTTCCGCAACACGAGAATATGGAAGAGCAAATCTGATTTATATAAACAATGATGACCTATTATTCAGAGATATTCAGCCTGGGACACAGGTTTGGATGTCTCATGGTGATACGATAGTCAGAATCCCGGAAGGATATAAAATAACAGCCTCTACGGCTGATGTGAAGGCAGGTGCTTTCAGAATAAATGGCGAATTCACATGGGGAATTCAGTTCCATCCCGAAGTGTACCATACAATACAGGGGAGACAAATATTATCAAATTTTGTTACAGGTATTTGCGGATGTAGCCAAACCTGGACCCCCGGATCATTTGTAGAGACTGCGGTGATTAACCTGGAAAAACAGCTTGGTGACGATAAGGTGATCCTTGGTCTTTCCGGAGGCGTAGATTCGACTGTGGCCGCTGCCTTGTTAAACAAGGCCATTGGAAAAAATCTTACCTGTATTTTTGTTGATAACGGCCTGCTGAGAAAGAACGAATTTGAAAGAGTACTTGAATCCTGCGTGGATCTTGGATTAAATGTTAAAGGTATCAGGGCTTGCGACAGGTTCCTTGATCAACTTGAAGGAGTTAGTGATCCGGAAACAAAAAGAAAAATCATTGGCAGGGTATTTGTCGAAGTCTTTGATGAAGAGGCTCATAAAATAGAGAATGTTAATTGGCTTGCCCAGGGAACTATTTATCCGGATGTAATTGAATCCGCATCAGTGCACGGACCTTCCGTAACAATCAAATCGCATCATAATGTGGGAGGCTTACCGGAAAAAATGCATCTTAAAATAGTTGAACCTCTCAGGCTCCTTTTTAAAGATGAGGTACGAAAAGTGGGTCAGGCACTTGGTGTGCCGGAAGCTATCCTGGAAAGGCATCCTTTTCCTGGTCCGGGACTGGCAATACGATTACTCGGAAAGATAACAAGGGAAAAGCTGGAAATGCTTAAAGAAGCAGATGAAATATTTATAGAGGGACTCAGGAAGTATGGATTGTATGATTCGGTATGGCAGGCCGGAGTTATACTTCTTCCTGTTCAGTCAGTAGGAGTGATGGGTGATGAAAGAACTTATGAAAAAACTGTTGTGCTGAGGGCAGTTGGATCAACTGACGGTATGACAGCTGACTGGTCCCACCTGCCATATGATTTCCTTGGAACAATATCTAATGAGATAATTAATAAAGTAAAGGGAATAAACAGAGTTGTATACGATATCAGTTCAAAACCTCCCTCAACAATTGAATGGGAATGATTGTTTTAAAATTGAATATTTAATATTAAGAATAAAAAGCTTCACAAATGAAAATAAGGATAAGATTAAGCATATTGATTGCAGCAGTAATAGTACACGGTTTATTAAATCGACCTGCCTTTTCACAGGTACTTACTGAAGGTACTTTCAAAATAGGGAGAACATTAAATCTGATAGATGCATTTTATGTTGATTCTGTGAACGTGAACAGTCTTACTGAAACTGTTATTATTGAGACTCTCAGGAATCTCGATCCGCATTCGGTATATATTTCTGCCAAAGATGTAAAAGAGATGAACGAGCCTTTAAATGGTAATTTTGAAGGGATAGGGATACAATTTAATTTACTGTACGACACAATTATCGTAATAGAACCTTTACCGGGCGGCCCATCGGAGAAGGTGGGATTACGTGCAGGGGACAGGATAGTAATGATTGATAGTGAGAAGGTAACAGGAATAGGAATCTCGACATCAGGTGTCCGCAGCCGTCTTATGGGTGCGAAAGGTACGAAAGTGAATATCAACGTTTTCCGAAAAGGGGAGAAAGAACTGCTGGACTTTACTATTATTAGGGATAAAATACCTATTAATAGTCTTGATGCCGCATATATGCTTGATAATGAAACAGGTTACATCAGGCTGAACAAATTTGCTTCACCTACCGGGAAGGAATTTTCAGAGGCTGTAGCGCTTTTGAAAAAAAATTATATGCAAAACCTTGTACTCGACCTCAGGGGTAATGGAGGAGGTTATATGCTTGCTGCAACAGCAGTTGCTGATAAGTTTTTCTATAATCAGAAACTTCTGGTTTACCTGCGTGGCAGAAAAACTCCGAGGCAGGAGTTTAAATCTGAAGGTGAAGGAAACCTCTCTTCCGCAAGAGTAGTTGTCCTGGTCGATGAAGGCTCAGCGTCAGCAAGTGAAATTCTGGCAGGAGCCCTTCAGGATTGGGATCGTGGAGTTATTATGGGACGCAGAACATTTGGAAAAGGATTAGTGCAGCATGGCTACTATCTGAATGATGGTTCGATGATAAGACTTACTGTTGCACGTTATTATACACCAACAGGGCGTTCAATACAAAGCCCGTATGATGAAGGCTATGATAAGTATATTGAGAATTTTTACAAAAGATATACTAATGGTGAAATGATGACAGCTGACAGTATTCGTTTCCCTGATTCCCTGAGGTTTAAAACACTTGTTAATAACCGTATCGTATATGGCGGGGGAGGTATCATGCCTGATATCTTTGTTGCAGCTGACACATCAGGTAATACAGATTATTTCAGGAATCTTGTACGTCGTGGAATTATAAATACTTTTGCACTTGAATACTCTGACCGTAACAGGAACAAACTTACCTCAGGATACACGACGTTTGACGATTTTCATGATACGTTTGCGTTTTCGTCAGAGGATGTGAAAGCTCTAATAAAAAAAGGTGAAGATGCCGGGATAAAATTTAATGAAAGTCAGTATAAAATATCTCAGAATGATATACTTAAGGCTTTAAAAGCCCTTGTAGCCACTAATATGTGGCAGACCAATGAGTATTTCCGAGTTATGAATGAAGGAGACCTGGTAATCGAAAAAGCCCTCGAAGTAATCTCAGACAAAACAACATATAATAAAATTCTAGGATACCGGTAATTCTGGTCACCGAATAATAGGATGAGATTAATAGCAAAGACTCTTTTCGGGCTTGAAAAGGTCCTGGCAGAAGAGCTGGAAAGTCTTGGCGCTGGTGATATACGATCTGCAAACAGGGCCGTTTTGTTTGAAGGTAACTCATATTTATTATACAAGGTTAATTACTGCTCCAGGCTCGCGCTTTCGGTACTGGCAAGTATAGCTGAATTCAGGATAGGATCTTCATACGACTTGTATAATAATTGTATGAGACTTGAATGGGATAAATACCTGGGTTGTGACGATACCTTTTCTGTAGTTCCCGTAGTCAATTCAAAGATATTCCGTCATACTGGCTATGCAGGATTGTTGCTGAAAGATTCAATTGCAGACTGGTTCAGCAAAAGGTTTGGAAACAGGCCTTCGGTTGACACAACTGATCCGAAGCTTGTAATAAATCTGCATATCAGTAACGATACTGTTAATGTCTCCATTGATTCTTCAGTTGTTCAGTTGTTTAAACGTGGATACCGTAAAGGACAATTTCCTGCACCTCTTAATGAAGTACTTGCAGCCGGTATGATAAAACTCTCCGGCTGGGATTCCCGGTTTTCCCTTGTTGATCCAATGTGTGGATCAGGAACCATTCCCATTGAGGCATGTTTGATCGCCCATAGGATACCCCCGGGAAAATTCAGATCATTTTTTGGATTCCAGAGATGGAAAAATTATGATTCTGAGTTATATGAAAAAATCAGGCAAGAAGCAAATAAACAAATCATAAACTCGCAGGTGAAAATTTACGCAAGCGATATATCAGAAAATGCTGTTTCGAAAGCCAGGGCCAATATCCTCAATGCAGGACTGAACAATTTGATATACCTGGAAGTATCAGATTTTAAAAGCATAAAACCTAAAGAAAGCGACAGTTTTGTATTTATAAATCCTCCTTACGGCAAAAGGATCAAAACAACCGTAATTGAGGAGCTTTACAGCATGATCGGATCAACATTGAAGCATAATTTTGCCGGAAGTACAGCCCTGATAATTACTGCAGACAGGGAAGCTCTCAAACACGTTGGACTGAAACCAATACAAAAAAACACCCTTTATAACGGGGCTCTGGAATGCACTTTTGTTAAATATGAGATGTACCAGGGAACACGGAAGAAGAATAGATAATAAATCTTTGCCAGATTGGCTTTTATCACAAATAACTGAAGCTTTAATCAAAATTTTGCGTCAATATCTAAAAATCATCAAAGTGAAATGGTTATAATTTGCTAACTTCATATTTTTATTATATTTGTTAACAGAAAATTTTTGACCTTATCCAAAATGAAGCTTTGATGAGCTTTAATGTAGAGAATTATTTTACTAACCAGTCTAACGGAAATGTTATCCTTTATTATAAGGGTAATGTTGATTCGGAAGTCATAAATCAGGTTCTTGATACTGTTGAGGATAAACTGGTTCAGGTAAATGAACAATCTAAACTTAGGAAAAAGGTCTATAATGTTCTTGTTGAAAGTCTCCAAAATCTATATCATCATGTTGACAGAGTGCCGGAAGACTTTGAAGATCAGTCTGCTGAGAAATATGGAATACTGGCTGTGGAAAAAGTTGACGAAGGGTATAAGATTATGACAGGTAACTTTGTGCGTACTGATAATGTTGAAAAGCTCGAGGAGAAGATTAAAAGGATTAACAGATCGAATCATGAGGAGATTAAAGAACTATACAAATTCATACTTAATCATCAGAGGATCACTACAAAAGGAGGAGGTGGACTGGGTCTGGTTGATATAGCCAGAAAGACAGGCAATAAGCTTGAATATTCTTTTCAAGAGTATAATGAAAAATATTCTTTTTTCTATCTCAATATTTTAGTAAATGAAGAAATTTGAAACCAACAACGAAAAACTGGCTGATATGGAACCGATCGTCATCGAAGGAACACCTAAAACACCAACTGTAAGATTTGATGCTTCGGAAGGTATTTTTGAAATTAAAGGTCGTTCAATACCTGAGAACTCTGTTGAGTTCTACAAACCGCTGGTAGACTGGCTCGACAATTATAAAGAAACTCCCCTGAACAAGACGGTTGTTAATATCCGGCTTGAATACTTTAATACAAGCTCTTCAAAATGTATTCTTGATGTATTCAAAAAGCTCGAAGCTATACATAAGTTGAAGAATGATGTTGAGGTGAACTGGTATTATGAGGAAGATGACGAAGACATGCTTGAAGCTGGCGAGGATTATGAATCTATAATAAGAGTTCCATTTAAGATGATTGAGATTGAAGAATAAGAATAATATATATTAAATTTCCCTTTATCAGATCGGTTTTTATTCCAGAAATTAAGAAGGCTGTCTCCCCTGAGACGGCCTCTTGTTTTTGCAGTTATTGTTCCTGTCCCAATTCCTTTGTCCTCTTTCCCAAAATAGATTCACCTGAATCAAGTAATTTTTTAAGCAATCTGAAATAAAGTACCAGGTAGAGCATAATAGTCATTACCCATAACACAATAGTGTTAACCACATATGTGTCAACACTTAAACCGAAAATATTTTTTACGGGAGAATAGAAATGTGCCTTGATAAATATATGTTTGGGATCCATGAAGATTGGTTCAAGTTTTTGAACCAGTTCCCCTTCATAATCAATTATTTTCCTGGTTTCATTCTTCGCATATACAAACTCCTCAAGTGAATTATTGTAATAATCATCCCTTAGTTTCTGAAACGATTCCTTATCTTCCTCCTCAAATCTGGTTATCAGTGCATCCTTCTGGTTATTCGCTCTATTATAGTAGGCTACATAATATCTTCGGACCCCTTCAATATAGTCTAATGCGGCATTAACAATGCCGGGAGTGATTTTTTCGGGAGTCAAAAAATCAGCATAACCGAATTCATATTCAGGCAGAAGTTCCATTTCTTTACTTATTTCATTGGAAACAAGTAAAACATTGTCGTTAAAATCATCCCCTCTGGAATCATTTTCAAGATCACGCATTATATCTTCAAGGGCGCCTTTGAGTTTTATATTCCAGTAGTCTTTCTTGTACTTTGCTTTACTCATAGCCTTATCGTACACATAAAACTGCTTCTCATATTTATTATTTATGAACTGATTTACTGCAAGAGCTTCGTATCCCCACCGAGCAGTAATAAATTCACCATAAACAGGTATTGTTGCCGGGGAGGAGATATTAGGATTCAATTTTTCGAACTTAACAAGTATTCCACTAAGGATTATCTGTGGAATTACAAGAAAAGGAATTAAAATATAAATAGTTACAACTGCTTTAAAGCTGTCGGAAATTACAAGTCCCATAATATTTGCTGAAGCCCAGCAGGTAAACAAAACCAACCAGTATTCAAACATCATTCCTTTGATTCCGGTTATACCGTTACCGATCACTACAAAAGTAAAAGCCTGAATAGCAGATATTACAAACTGCACGAATACTTTTGACATTAGATAACTGTTCCAGCTCAGATTGAGAAATGCTTCCCTCTTGAGAATTTTTCTGTCCTTTATTATCTCTTCTGCGCTTACAATAAGGCCCATGAAGATGGCCACGATAACCGACATAAATATATAAACCGGCAGGTTACTGTTATCATATAAAGTATATTCCGGATTTTTTACACTTTCATCAAAGTATCTGATAAGGAATGCAAGGAAAAAAGCAAGAACAGGTGCTTCAAGAAGAGTTATAAGCAGGTACTGCGTATCTGCGATCTTTGATAGTATATCGCGTTTTGTGAATACGACAAACTGTTTAAACCTGTTTGGGGTTTTAAAATTGATTTCAGGGATTGGACCGCCCTCTTCAAGAACTTTCATTTTTTGCTCTGCCTTGTATAGATTGCTCCAGTCCTCAGGTGATATCCTGCGTGTTTCCGTAGGCTTGCCACTTTCTGTAAATACCTTGGTTTCAACTATATTGAATATCTGTTCAGGATTTACATTTCCACATACATAACATTCACTCTCATTATAGTCAACCTGTTCAATTTTTCTTTTGAAATATTCGATTGATTCGATAGGATTTCCATTATAGATCATGTAACCTCCGGTATCAAGTATTATCAGTCTGTCGAACATTTTGAAGATGTCGGAGGAGGGCTGATGTATAACAATGAACAGAAGCTTACCTTTCCTGGCGAGTTCATTCAACAGGTCGAGAATATTTTCAGAATCTCGTGATGAGAGTCCTGAAGTAGGTTCATCAAGGAACATTATTGCAGGTTCCCGTATCAGTTCAAGTGAAATATTGAGTCTTTTACGCTGGCCACCGCTTATTTTTTTGTCCAAAGGATTCCCGACTTTCATATTTCTTATCTCGTGGAGCCCCAGATTTCTAATAACGCTGTCTACCCTGTTTATGATTTCTTCTTCGGGAAGATTATCGAAACAGAGCTTTGCATTATAGTACAGGTTTTCAAATACTGTAAGTTCCTCTATCAACAGGTCATCCTGCGAAACGTATCCGATAAGTCCTTCCAGTTTTTCACTCTCCTTGTAAATGTTTATTCCGTTTATCAGTACATCACCCTGACATGGAGGATTTGTTCCGTTCAGTACACTTAGCAGTGTTGATTTTCCTGCGCCACTGGCACCCATAATACCCACCATTCTGCCCGACTCGCTACTGAAACTCATCTGGTGGATACCAACCTGTCCGCTTTTAAACCTGTATTCAAGGTTTTTAACCTCGTAAACTACCCGCGACGACTTAAATTCCTCCTTCAGGAATTGCATAGTTACATCCCAAAAATAAATTGGTGTAATTTTATATCCTTTGATGGATGAACCCTGGCTGAAAGCGTAAACTTTGTTTTCCTGAAGAAGCTGACTGTTCATCGATAACTCACCCGTACCGGCAAATCTAAGAAAGTAAGTTTTAACTGACGGGACGAAAAGTATCCATATTTGTCCTTTAAGCAACTCTTTATATGCAACTTTCGCTTCTGTGTGAGTAAAATTCTTATCACCTGTTATCACAAGAAGATTTGAAGTCAATGGAATATTTGTAAAGGAATTCAGTACAAACTGTTCAATGAACTCATACTCTTCTGCTGTAATATTCAGACCTTCAGCCAGAGTACTTATGAATCCCAGTTCAAGCTTACTAACCTCAGTTCCACCTGATTTACAGAATTCAAGTGCCTGAATAACGACAACAATCCGTTGTTGCTGATCGAGTTGACCCTGTTCATTAATCTGGTTGCATAACCTCCTGATCCTTATTGCAATAGCGCCCTCCCGCCTCTCTTCACTGCTCTTTTCCAGTTTTTTTCTGGCTTCAGCAAAAGCCTGATCATAAGTGAAAAGATACTCATTTACCAGCTCCTGGTTAAGCAGACGTTTTAGAAAAGCCTCAACAACACTCCTCTTTTCGCTTGCATTGCTTTGAGGTTTGCCAATAATTGCAAACAACTGTATCAGTGTCTCAAGGATTTTCTCACTCATTGCTGTTTTGTTTAAGTTCCCGTTTTGAGGTCATGAAATTAGTTATTTGGTATAAATTTTCCTAATAATAGTCTTCAACGTCAGTTAGTCAGTATTTGTTTCGATTTTCTGCTTAATTGAAAATTCAGTGTTACTCTACCTGCTAATTAAAAAGGTGATAGATCAAATGCAATAACTTTCAGCTTATTATTGTCAGATTGACATAATAGTGAATGCAGGTAATGTCAAAAAGACAAAAATGGTTGCAGCTTTATGAATGGCAGAAAATTTGTTGAACAGATGATGAAAAAAGAGGTATTATGAACTTGAATAACTTTACATTAAAAGCGCAGGAGTCAATTCAGCAGGCTTTTAATATTGCCAGCGCAAAAGGGCAACAGGCTGTTGAATGCGCTCACATTCTTCATGGTGTGATAATTCAGGCAGAAAGTATCACCAGCTGGCTTTTTGGCAAAATGGGCATCAATGAGAGTGCTGTTTCAAATAGTATTGAAAAATTAATCGATTCGTATCCAAAAGTATCAGGGGCTGAGAATTATCTTTCGTCCGCAGCTTCTGAAGCTTTGAGAAAAGCTAATGTACATGCTTCAGGGATGAAGGATAAGTTTGTTACTTCAGAACATATCCTGATGGGAATTCTTGATACTGACGATAAAGCATCACAGGTTCTTAAGGATCATGGAGTTACAATGAAGGAACTGAAAGCTGCCATAACTGAGTTGAGAAAAGGCGCATCAGTTGAGAGTCAGACTTCAGAAGAAACCTTTAATTCGCTCAACAGATATGCAATCAATCTTAATGAGAGAGCCAGGTCAGGTAAACTTGATCCTGTTATAGGCCGTGATGATGAAATAAGAAGGATACTGCAGATACTGACAAGAAGGACAAAGAATAATCCGGTAATGATCGGGGAACCCGGTGTAGGTAAAACAGCTATTGCAGAAGGTATTGCACACAGGATTATAAGAGGAGACGTTCCTGAGGACCTTAAATCAAAGATCATTTATTCACTTGATATGGGAGCACTGATTGCAGGTGCAAAATATAAGGGTGAGTTTGAAGAGAGGCTAAAGTCAGTTGTTAATGAGGTTATCTCATCGGATGGAGGGATAGTGATGTTTATAGATGAAATACATACACTTGTGGGAGCAGGTAAATCTGAGGGTGCCATGGATGCCGCAAACATACTTAAACCTGCCCTGGCCCGTGGTGAACTCAGAGCTATTGGTGCAACAACATTAAACGAATACCGGAAGTATTTTGAAAAAGATAAGGCTCTTGAAAGAAGATTTCAGGTTGTAATGGTTGAAGAACCTGACCGGGAAGATACTATCTCTATCCTTCGTGGAATACGCGAAAAATATGAAACACACCATAAAGTAATTATAAGAGATGAAGCACTAATTGCAGCAGTTGATCTGTCAACAAGATATATAACTGACAGATTTCTGCCCGACAAAGCCATAGACCTTATTGATGAAGCTGCATCACGGTTGAGGCTTGAAATGAATTCCATACCTGAAGAGATTGATGAAACATTAAGAGCGATTACCCGGCTTGAAATAGAAAAGGAGGCTGTCAGAAGAGACGGTGATAAGATAAAGGAAGAAAAGGTATCACGCGAACTGGCAGAATTACAGAACAGAAGAGATGAACTGAAAGCAGCATGGAAATCGGAAAAGGAGATGATTGAAAAGGTCCAGGAAAGAAAAGAAGCTGTAGAATCTTTGAAGTTTGAAGCAGAACAGGCTGAAAGAAAAGGTGATTACGGAAGAGTAGCCGAAATTCGTTACGGGAAAATAATTAACATGGAAAAAGAGATAGCTGAGCTCAAGGATCAGATTGAAAAGAAAAGAAGCAAGGGTTCGCTTATTCAGGAAGAAGTCAGATCGGAAGATATTGCTTCAATAGTATCCAAATGGACGGGGATACCTGTTTCGAGGATGCTTGAAAGTGAGAAAGATAAACTGCTCAGACTTGAAGAAGAACTTCATAAAAGAGTGGTTGGACAGGATGAAGCTATCAGTGCTGTAGCCGATGCTGTACGCAGGTCAAGGGCAGGTCTTCAGGATCAGAAAAGACCTGTGGGATCATTCATTTTTATCGGAACAACCGGAGTAGGAAAAACAGAGCTTGCCAGAGCCCTGGCTGAGTTTTTATTCAACGATGAAAATCTAATGACCCGGATAGATATGTCGGAATACCAGGAGAGACATTCTGTCTCCAGACTTATTGGTGCACCTCCCGGATATGTTGGTTATGATGAGGGTGGTCAGATGACTGAAGCTGTACGACATAAACCATATTCGGTTGTTTTACTGGATGAAATTGAAAAGGCACATCCTGATATTTTTAATCTTCTGCTGCAGGTCCTTGATGACGGAAGGCTCACCGATAATAAAGGCCGGACTGTTAATTTCAGAAATGTCATAATCATTATGACTTCCAACCTTGGTTCGGATATTATCAGGGACAGAATGGATGAATGGGAGAATAAGATGCCTGAGAGAGAGGAGGAAGAGCTGCGCAGGGAAATATTCATGTTGTTGAGAAGGTCTTTAAGACCGGAATTTCTTAACAGGATTGATGAAGTTGTAATGTTCCGACCTCTTGATATGGAACAGATCAGGGAAATTGTCAGGATGCAGGTAAAAGAGATCGAACATATTCTGGAAAACAATAATATGAGCCTCAGTATCAGTGACGCGGCAATCGACTGGCTTACAGAACGTGGCTATGATCCGCAGTCAGGAGCCAGGCCTGTAAAACGGTTAATCCAGAGAGAAATAGTGAATGAATTGTCCAAAGAAATAATCGCTGGGAGGATTGCAAAAGAGGATCACGTATTAATAGATACCGAGAATGATCAACTCAAGTTTATTAACAGTAAGCAATAACAATCCGACCGGTTAACGGAACGACTTGATACAGGCTTCCAGGTCGTCGTAAATCTCAAATACCGTGTGAAGGTGAAGCACCTGAAACAAATCCTTAACACGCGGTTCCAGACTGGCAAACTTGAGGGTACCATAGTTATTGCGTGCTGCTTTATTCATCGACAGGAAGGAAGCAAAACCCGAACTGTCGATATATTCAACCCCTTTAAGATTGACAATCACTTTTGAATTTGGAGTGTCAAATTCTTTACTTATACCTTCTCTTATCTCATCAATTACTGTGGCATTTATCTTATTGATGGAGAAGGATATAATGTCAATTTTGTTTCTTTTTTCAATATTAATCATTTCAGCAGGAATTTATCGGTTATTAACTAAATCATCAAGCTCGGTTATGGCTTCCTTTGTATCATTTGCAAACCTTGCTATATATGATTCATATTGCTCTGGATCTTTACCTTCCTTGGCCTGTATTTCAAAAGTTTTGAGCATTGCAGAAAGATCATCCAAACCCATAATCGCAACAGAGGATTTTGCTTTATGCGCCAGTAATCCCAATGCGTAGTACTTTTTTGCTGATAAAAGAGACTGCATCTCCGAATGCATTTCCACAACCTGATCCCTGAACATATTGACTAATTCACGGATTAGCTCAGAATCTCCCCCTGATACCATTTCGAGATATTCAGTTTTAATATACCTGTAATCCATAATTGTTAAACATGCAACAATTAGTGACTAAATAGAAAAAGAGTATATAACAAAAGTACTAAATTTTTCTTTCTTAAGATCTTCGAACTTATTTTTAAGTGTGTTAATAAATGACTATTTTGAAAAAGTCAAATAAGTACTATTTTTATGGAGATAAAAATAAATGATCATGAGAACTTACCTGTCTGCATTTGTTATGGTTATGTTACTTTATCCTTCATACCTCGGAGCACAAATCAATGTTGTTATCCGGAAGAAGGAATTCCAGAATGATAAAACCGGATTTGAAGCCGCCTGGAAAAATGTTACCAGCGGTGATGATTATTTTGCAGGGAAAGGCATCTGGTATACCAGTGCCTATGACGAGTACAGCAAAGCTATGGCATATAATAATTCAAATCCGGAGTTAAATTATAAAATTGGAGTGGCAGCTCTTTTCTCTGACAGAAAGGATGAAGCGGCTTCCTTTTTGCAAAGAGCTTATGAACTCAAAAGCGATGTTGCGGAAGATATACTCTTATTTCTGGGCAGGGCATTGCATTATTCAGGAAGGTTTACAGAAGCGGTTGAAAAATTTAATGAGTATATTGGATCTTCTGTTAAAAAAAATGGCGAAACAATAATACTGGCCGAAAAATATATTGAAGAATGTAATTCAGCATTAATAATAACAAAGGATACGGCCAGGATAAGTATCAGTAATATGGGATCTAACATTAACTCTAATGCTGATGAATATTCAGAGCTCTTTTCTGCTGACGAACAAACGGTATTCTTTGCATCCAGACGTGAATTATTTAAGAAAGCCAACAATTCCTATCCTGATTCAAAATTTGATGAGAACATATTGCTGTCAAACCAAAACGAAGGAGTATGGCAACCGACAATAACCGCAGGTAAACATCTCACAACAGCATATTGTGAATCCCCTCTTTATCTCAGCCGTACCGGTGATCAGCTTTATCTATATACAGGTTATCAAAATAATGGTGACATAAAAGTTTCTGAAAAGAAGAAAAGCGAATGGAGAGCTCCTGAAAACATCCCTTATAACATTAATACATCCGGATCAGAATCATCATTTACATTTGCACCTTCGGAATCGGAAATATTCTTTGTCAGCAATGGTATTAAGAAAGGGTTTGGGGGGAAGGATATTTATTATATAAGGAAAATCAATAACCGCAAGTGGTCAAAACCACAGAATGCGGGATCAGCAATCAACACACCATTTGATGAGGAATCCATAAGATTCTCAATGAAAGGTGATACTTTATGGTTTAGTTCCAAAGGACATAATTCAATTGGCGGATTCGATATTTTCTATAGTGTTAAAGACCAGTCAGGAGAGTGGTGTAACGTTGTTAATGCTGGTTATCCTCTTAATACTCCCTGGGATGAGTTGTTCTATTATCCTTCTCCCATTGATGACAGCGTTTTTTATTTCGTATCAAACAGGAGTGGAGGATTCGGGGGTTTGGATATTTACAAGGGTCGAATACTTCCTCCTCCGCCTGAACCCGTTGCAATTATAGAACAATTACCTCCTGCAAAACCTGATACCGTAATAATAAGGGATACAGTACTAATCTTAAGGGAAATAGTTCCGGTTGCTGAACCACCTGAAGAGCCTGGACTTTACCTGGTCGGAAAAATAAATGATTCGGAAACGGGGGAACCTGTAATGGCAAAAATAGACGTAATAGAAGTTGCTACAAACCAGACGGTTGCTACAACTGCCAGTTCTGATATCGATGGAACCTACAGGGCTAAACTACCTTCAAAACAATCTTACTATATCGATTTCAGGAGCACGGGATTTCTTTCTGATATGAAGCGTGTCAATATTCCGGAAACTTATGATCTCGATACCTATAACTTTGATGTTACAATGGTTAAAGTGAAAGTAGGGAAGAGGGTAATACTTAATAATATCCTGTTCGAAACTGGTAAATCGATACTAACAACGGGTTCATTTGCTGAACTGGACCGTCTGTTACAAATATTAGAGGATAATCCGCTTATGCGGATCGAAATATCAGGGCATACCGATAATACCGGAAGTCTGGCTCTTAATATGAAGCTATCAGAGGACAGGGCAAGGGCCGTTGTGGAATATCTTGTCCAAAAAGGGATTGATAATTCACGTATGGAATATAAGGGATTTGGCCCGAATGAGCCTATTGCTGATAACTCTACTGCAGCTGGAAGAGCAGTGAACAGGAGGGTGGAATTTAAAATTCTGGAATTCTGATAATCATCAGGTACTTCTAATATATACTTTTTAATCTTTACGCAAAAACCATCAATCTCAGTATTTTAAAATTAAGGCTATTGTTGATGAAGCACACACCATTTACCGGATTTCATATAGACGCAGGTGCAAAAATGATTCCTTTTGCAGGTTATAATATGCCTGTTGAATATACAGGTATTAATAAAGAACATATAACAGTCAGGAAGGGAGTAGGAGTTTTCGATATTTCTCACATGGGAGAGTTTCTGGTAACGGGACCGGAAGCTTTGCGATTTCTGCAGTTTATAACCTCAAATGATGTTTCAGCACTTTACGATGGCAAAGTTCAATATTCTTGTCTTCCTAACGGACAGGGAGGTATCGTAGACGATCTTCTGGTTTACAGATTTAACAAAGAGAAATATCTGTTGGTAGTTAATGCAGCAAATATTGAAAAGGATTGGAACTGGTGCCTGAAAAATGCAGAACCTTTTGGTCTGAAACCAGGCGAGAATCTGATTAACTCATCTGACCATATTGCTCAACTGGCTGTCCAGGGCCCCCTGGCACTGAAAGCTATGCAAAAGCTGACAGATTTGCAGATTGAAACAATGGAGAACTATTCATTTAAAGTAGTGGAATTTGCAGGTATTAAAGATGTTATATTTTCAACTACCGGATATACAGGGGCTGGCGGTTGTGAGATTTGTGTTACGAATGAGGATGGACCTGAACTGTGGAATGCAGTATTTGAAGCAGGAAAGGAGTATAATATTAAACCAGTCGGGCTGGGAGCGAGGGATACATTAAGGCTTGAAATGGGCTATTGCCTATATGGTAATGATATCAGTGATAATACCTCTCCGATCGAAGCAGGATTAGGATGGATCACAAAGTTTACTGATTCGAAGGATTTCATTGACAAAGAACTGCTGATGAAGCAGAAAAATGAGGGAGTTAATAGAAAATTAAAAGGCTTTGTGATGATGGAGAGGGGCATTCCACGCCAGCATTACGAGGTTGTTAATTCGGAAGGAGAGATCATTGGAGAGGTTACATCAGGTACTATGTCGCCAATGATGAAACAGGGAATCGGGATGGCTTATCTCACAAAGGATTATTGGACACCTGGCTCTGAGATTTATATACGCATAAGAAATAAGGAACTTAAAGCAAGAGTTGTAAGCTTCCCCATTTACAGGAATGGTTGAAATGTTAGTGAATGATGGAAAAGAGAATCCTGGAAACATGCTTTTCTCCCGCCTTGTACCGGCCCGATGAAAATCGTGAATCAATAGTAGTTATTATCGACATTTTAAGGGCTACATCAGCAATATGCACTGCTTTTGCGAATGGAGCAGTTAAAATCATACCTGTTGGTGATGTAAATGAGGCACTGGAATATAAGAAACGAGGTTATTTGGTAGCAGCAGAACGAGATGGATATGTGCTGGATTTTGCCGATTTCGGAAATTCCCCGTTTAACTTTACCCGCGAAAAAGTTGAAGGTAAAATAATTGCCTACAGCACTACCAACGGTACCGCAATAATCAATCTTTCATCATCGGCATTTATGACAGTAATAGGTTCGTTTTTAAATATCGGAGCTATTACAAAATGGCTTGCTGATCAGAACAGAAAAGTAATGTTGTTCTGTGCAGGATGGAAGAACAGGTTTAATATCGAAGACACAATATGTGCTGGTGCCATTGCAGAGAAACTAATGGCAACTAATCATTTTTCAACTATTTGCGATTCAACTCTGGCCGCAATGGATCTCTGGTTCCTCGCAAAAGCTGACCTTCGCGGGTATATTGAAAAGGTCGCCCAACGAAGTCGCCTGAGGGATAAGGGACTGGATGACTGTATTGAATTCTGTCTTACTGCAGATTTTACAAGTACCATACCCGTAATACAAAATGGAGTTCTTGTTGATAATATTTTATAAATTCATCGACTTAGTGTTAATTATTTAACAATAGCGTCTCATATTTATTATTTTTGTAGAAGAAGCCTTTAAGATTCATCAATTATTAATTACAAGATTCTTATCATGAAAAAACATAACTTTTATGCAGGTCCTTCAATTTTATCTCAATATACTATTGATAAGACGATTGAAGGAGTTAAAAATTTTGCAGGAACAGGATTGTCAATTCTTGAGATTTCACACCGCAGTAAGGAATTTATTGCCTGCATGATTGACTCAATAGCCCTTGTAAAGGAATTATTAGATGTACCTGAGGGTTACCAGGTTATTTTTCTGGGTGGTGGCGCAAGTCTGCAGTTTGCTATGGTTCCGATGAACCTTATGAACAGGAAGTCAGCATATCTTATAACAGGTTCCTGGGCAGGTAAAGCATTTAAGGAGGCAGCTATTTATGGTGATGCAGTTGAGGTAGCCTCATCTAAAGATAAGAATTTCAATTATATTCCAAAGGACTATACAGTTCCGGATGATGCTGATTATTTGCATATAACTACAAATAATACTATATACGGGACTCAGATGAAGAAAGATCCCGATGTAAAAATCCCACTGGTAGCGGATATGTCATCCGATATTTTCAGCCGTCCGGTTGATGTTTCAAAGTATTCAATAATTTATGGAGGTGCACAGAAAAACCTTGGGCCGGCAGGAGTCACTGTCGTTATTATAAAGGAAGATATTTTAGGTAAGGTTACACGACCGATCCCTATTTTTCTTGACTACAGGACTCATATCAAAGCTGAATCAATGTATAATACTCCTCCTTGTTTTGCTGTTTTTTCTTCCCAGCAGACCCTTAAGTGGCTCAAGGATATGGGAGGGATAAAAGTAATGCAGAAGAAGAATATTGAAAAGGCAGCCATTCTATATGATGAAATAGACAGAAATAAATTATTTGTACCTACTCTTAAAGACCCGGAAGACCGTTCCTTTATGAATATATGTTTTATAATGGCAGAGGAATATAAAGAACTTGAAGTGCCATTTTCAGACTTTGCCAAATCAAGGGGTATGATTGGTATAACCGGTCATCGTTCAGTTGGAGGATTCCGTGCTTCAACGTATAATGCCCTTCCGAAAGAGAGTATACAGGCTCTTATTGATACAATGAAGGAATTTGAATCAAAGTACTGATATAAATATATTTACAGATTCAGATCTTCATGTTGACTGAATGTGGTCTTTTTATTTAAAACAATCAGAGCATTAATAATTAAAATTATTTACTGATGAAAATACTTGTTGCAACAGAAAAAGCATTTGCCCCGGTAGCTATTTCACAGATACGTGAAGTAACTGAGGCAGCAGGTCACCAGCTTGCATTACTTGAAAACTATAAAGATGTATCAGAATTACTTGTAGCAGTGTCCGACGCAGATGCTCTGATAGTGCGAAGCGATAAAGTGACATCCCAGGTCCTTGATGCTGCCGGGAAATTGAAGATTGTTGTCAGAGCCGGTGCAGGTTATGATAATCTCGACCTTGCCGCATGTACCGCTCATAAGGTTATTGCTATGAACACTCCCGGACAAAACTCAAATGCTGTGGCTGAGCTTGCATTTGAAATGATGCTTTATCAGGCACGGAGCGGATTCAGTGGTAAATCCGGAACGGAACTCAGAGGCAAAACCTTAGGATTACATGCATTTGGAAATGTAGGAAAATATGTAGCTTCGATTGCAAAGGGCTTCGGTATGGATATTTATGCCTATGACCCTTATATAACTGATGATGTTATTAAAGCTGCAGGTGTGAAAGTCTGTAAAAGCCCTGAGGAAATCTACTCTATTTGCCGGTATGTATCATTACATATGCCTGCCAATGATAAAACAAAAAAATCTATCGGATATAATCTACTTAAAAGAATGCCTGAAGATGCTGTCCTTGTTAATACTGCCAGAAAAGAAGTAATAAATGAAGATGATCTTATAAGAATCTTTGAGGAAAGACCTGATTTTAAATATCTTTCAGATGTGGAACCCGATTATAAAGCGATTTTTGAAGAGAGATTTACTGGCAGGTTTATTTTTACCGCAAAAAAAATGGGAGCCCAGACTAAAGAAGCCAATATAAATGCAGGTGTTGCAGCTGCACGACAGATCGTGGATTATTTCAAGACTGGCAATGAGACATTCAGAGTCAATAAGTAGTAACCTACAGAAATTGTAATGGCAGTTGTGAGACCATTCAGGGGACTGAGGCCTCCCCGTTCTATCGTCAGAGATTTATCGTGTTTACCATATGATGTAATGAATGTAGATGAAGCCAGGATTATGGCAGAGGGAAAAGATTGTTCACTGCTTCATATTACAAGAGCTGAAATTGACCTGCCACCGGATACCGATATCCATTCTGAAGAGGTATATAAGAGATCAGTTGAAAATTTCACTGCATGGCGCAGTAAAGGATGGCTCATCAAGGATGATGAACCTTATTTTTATATCTATGCACAAACAATGGACGGACGTACGCAGTATGGAATTGTCGGATGTGCATCTGTAGATGATTATCTTAATGGAGTAATAAAAAAGCATGAACTGACTCGTCCTGATAAGGAACAGGATCGTATGGTTCATGTCAGAGTAAATAATGCGAATATTGAACCTGTATTTTTTACGTATCCTGCTGTAAAAGAGATTGATGAAATAGTGGATAAAATAACCGGGAAACAGAAACCCGAGTATGATTTTATTACAGAAGACGGTTTTGGACATCATTTCTGGGTAATAAGAAACACCGGAACAAACAGACTCATCGAACATCTGTTTGCTGAAAAAGTACCATATACATATGTTGCCGACGGACATCACCGGACTGCTGCAGCTGCGTTAGTCGGAAAGGAGAAAAGGGAGAATAATCCGGCACACACAGGGAATGAAGAATATAATTATTTTCTGGCAGTTCATTTTCCGGATAATCAGTTAAGAATTATTGATTATAACAGAACGATAAAGGATCTTAATGGCCTGTCTGAGGAAGAATTTATTTCGACACTTAAAACAGGATTTGAGATTAAAGAGAAGGGAGAAAGTATCTATAAACCGGCAAAGCTCCATAATTTTTCAATGTATATTTCCGGCAAATGGTACAGTCTTACTGCCAGGGAAGGTACATATGATGACAACGATCCCATAGGGATTCTGGATGTAACAGTACTTACCAGCCAGATACTTACGCCAATACTGGATATACAGGACCTCAGGCGATCGAAGAGAATTGATTTTGTCGGAGGGATACGCGGGCTTGGTGAACTTAAGAAGAGGGTTGATAGTGGGGAAATGAAAGTAGCCTTCGCACTTTATCCTGTCTCGATGAAACAACTTATTACAATAGCTGATTCAGGAAATATTATGCCGCCTAAGACAACCTGGTTTGAACCAAAATTACGAAGCGGCCTGGTCATTCACCTTCTAGATTAAAATAATCCTCTGTTTATCTCTGTGTCTTCACTGTTTATAGGGAGAGTTATAAAGAGAAATGCTTTACATGGTATTACTTTTACCTTACTCTTTCTTATTTTTGTTTTATCTCTTAAATACTTATATCAGATATTGCTTCAAATACTCTTTTATTAAAAAAACAGATACCATCATCTGTGAAACTGGTTGCAGTTTCAAAAACAGTAACTGTCAGCGACATTAGTGAGGTTATATTGGAAGTCTTATATTTGGAGAACGAAATTAATACCATCATAAATAGCAGGAAATGGAAAAACTTAAAACAAAATATCTCGGGCTGACTCTCGGAAGTCCTCTTGTTGTAAGCAGCAGCAGACTTACATCGACAATTGATCGTTTAAAGGAAGCAGAAGACAACGGAGCCGGTGCTATAGTCCTTAAGTCGCTTTTTGAAGAGCAGATCAGTTACTATATTAAATCTGTACCTTCATCTTACGGTTTCCCGGAAGCTGATGATTACATTGCTAATTATACCAGATCACATTCAGTTGATGAATATCTCGATCTTATAAGTAATGCAAAGAAAAACCTGAGAATTCCGGTTATACCAAGTATAAATTGCTACACGTCAGAAGGATGGACCGGTTTTGCAAAGAATATTTCTGAGGCTGGTGCTGATGCTATTGAAATAAATGTTTTTATAATGCCGGTTGACAGAAAAAAATCTTCAGTAGAAACTGAAAAAATTTATTTTGATCTAATAGAGAAACTGAAGAATGTTATAAAAATTCCAATTGCACTGAAAATCGGTTTTAAGTTTAGTAATGTTCTGTATATGATAGACCAGTTTTACATGCGGGGAATAGAGGGAGTAGTAATGTTTAACAGGTTTTATGAACCTGATATCGACATAAATAAAATGGAAATAATACCCGCTTCAATATTCAGCAAAGAGAACGAAAGACGATATGTACTCAGGTGGATTGCGATGGCAAGTGCCCAGAACCTTAAAATCGACATTTCAGCATCAACAGGAGTTCACAGCGGTGATGATGCAATAAGATACCTTCTTGCAGGAGCCAATACAGCTCAGGTATGCTCAGTATTATACAATAAAGGTATTCAATACCTTAAGACAATGAATAAACAGATCGGGGAGTGGATGGATCAAAAAGGTTTCAGGAATATTGACGAATTCAGAGGAAAATTAAATTGGATCAATTATGCTAATCCTGCGATTTTTGAAAGAACGCAGTTCATGAAGTACTTCTCTTCAGTGGAATAGTGCTATTCACCGTGCTTAATATGTTATTATTTTAACAAAGAGAGAAGTTCAATAAGTAACGGAGTTTTTTCATCCCCGGTGGAAGTAGTTTCCTCCTGAACAATATTTATTATTTCATTTTTCATATCCCTGTTGATTCTGGAAACTGATTCTTCAATTACTGTAAAACATTCGACTGCAGTCATATAATCACCTCTGACAAATATTCTCGCTATATCAGCGGAGAAGGGAGAATAGTCAAGTCCCGATTGCCAGCAAGAGGAGATTAACATTCTAATTGTTTCAGATTTCCTGGGCTTTTTAATTTCGTTTATAATCTCATAACTTATTGACTGATCTTTCAGGTCGTTCATAAACTCCCCAATAATCTTTCTTACGGCAGGATCGTTATCGTTGTCGTAGTATGAAGTCAGCAATCCGATAGCGCCTTCATAAGGCTGCTCTCTTCTAAGTGATTCAATTTCTTCTGCTACAATAGTCGTGTTTTTATTGTGTAGTAAAAGGTCAAGTTCTTTAAGCTTCTTCTCCGATCGGATCATCTGTAATTATTTGCTACAAAGTTAGAAATACCATTAATTTAGATGAAGCTATTTTTGAAAAATAAAAATAATGTACTAATTTAGTCGGGAATTACGTTTGACAAATAAATTCTCAGACCATGAATAATACATTTAGAAACATCTACCGGCTTTTAACTCTGGTTGTGCTGTTTGCCGGATTGCTAACCAGCTGCAGGTCAGGCGGCAAGAAAGTACAGGAGGATATGGATGAAGTGAAAGTAGTACCGGATAATGCTGCAATTTATGAGGATATAAAGAAAGCAGAAAAAATATTTCAAGCTCTGCCATCTCCGCTTGAATCAGCAATGCTTATTAAATCGGCAGGAGCACAGTTTGAAGAGAGTCTGCTCAATCCTGTTGAAAACACGAAGAACTATATTACAAATAAGAGTATGGCTCTTAATCTGGGGATTTATACATGTGACCTGAGTTTTGCCAGCTTATATGATCAGACTCAGCTGATTATCAATTATATGAATGCGGCTAAGGAAATGGCAGACGGACTTGGTATACTGGATGCCATAGAAAAGGAAACGCTCGACAGACTCGAGGAGAATATAAATAACAGGGAAGCCATTATGGAAATAGTCTCTGAAACTTTCATGAACTCCAACTCATATCTCGAAGAAAATGGTCAGCCTGCTATTGCAGCTATCGTGCTTGCAGGAGGGTGGATGGAAGGTTTATATATCTCGACACGGCTTGTTAACATGGACGATTTTGATGGTAATAAACTGGTTGGAAGAATCATCGATCAGAAGCTTTCAGTAGGAATACTTCTCAATCTGCTAGAAGGGAGTAAGGGTAATCCCGCTATTGATGAACTTATGCTTCAGATTAGTAAGGTAAAAGTAATATTCGACAAGATTAGTTTGCAAACCTCACCTGTCAGACCAGAGTATGATCAGGAGACTAATGTCACTTTACTGAGATCAGAGGTTAAAACGGACATGACACCGGAAGTATTCACGGAACTAGCTGCAAACGTTGCTGAGATTAGAAGTACTTTTGTTAAATAACAATAGCTATGAGAATAATAAAAATAATTCCGATACTGGCATTATTGCTTGCTTCCTCAACTCTTTCTTCGAACGCACAATGCAAAGCCTTTGCTAAAAGGATTGTTCTGCCGGAGCTTGGATCATATACACATGATGGTAACTATCATGCAGCAGTACTTGTTGAAGGAGAAGAAGCTGAGCTCTACAAAACATTTTATTCCGACATGGAATACAGGGTTTCTATTGCCGGCGAAGACAAAATTCCATCCGTTGAGTTCAGAGTGCTCGATGCGAATAAGAATGTTCTGTATTCAAATAAGGATGATGATTATGCCACAACATGGGATTTCAAACTGGAATCCAGCCAGCAGCTTAAGCTGGTGGTAAAGGTTAATTCTTTTAATCAACCGGGAGATATACCGGCAAGTGGTTGCGTTGCAATAATGTTTGGATTCAAAATAAGACAATAAAAACAATTAAGAAGTATATATAAGTATCACTGGCAGGGATATTTCAGGCAATAACCCTGCAGATTTCTTTATTTCAACTTTCCAGTCAGATATTTCCCTGTGTAAGAAGCATTACACATGATGAGATCTTCCGGTCTGCCTTCAAATACCAGATTCCCTCCTTCTTCACCGCCCTCCGGTCCCAGATCAATAACCCAGTCGGAACTTTTTATTACTTCAATGTTGTGTTCAATAAGAATGACCGAATGACCATGATCCACAAGAGCGTTGATTGATTTTAGCAACTTATTAATATCATGAAAATGAAGACCAGTTGTAGGTTCATCAAAAATGAACAATATGTGACCATTACTTTTTTCCTGGCTAAGGAAATAAGCGAGTTTTACCCTCTGACTTTCTCCACCCGAAAGTGTACTTGATGATTGTCCCATCTTAATGTAACCCAAACCAACATCAGATAGTGGTTTGAGCTTTTCAATGATCCTTTTTTCATTCTTTCCGCAATGACTGTTAAAAAAGTCAATTGCTTCGTCTATAGTCATTTCCAGCATGTCGTAAATATTCCTGCCGTGATACTTTACTTCAAGAATATCCTTCTTGAACCTCATACCTTTACAGTTATCACAGGTTAATTCCACATCCGCCATAAACTGCATTTCCACTCTTATTATTCCTTCACCCTGACATTCTTCACACCGTCCACCATCAATATTAAATGAGAAATGAGATGGTTTGAAGTTATTCTGGACTGAAGCCTGCTGCTCTGCATATAGTTTCCGTATCTCATCATAAGCTTTTAGATAGGTCACAGGATTTGACCGGCTGGATTTTCCGATGGGATTCTGGTCAACCAGTTCAATACCTGACAATACGGAAATATCACCATTTATCTCACGGAATTGACCGGGCCTGAGGTTAGTACCGTTTATCCTGACTGATAAAACCTTGTAAAGAATATCTGAAACCAGACTTGATTTACCCGATCCACTCACACCGGTCACTACAGTGATGGTATGTAAGGGGAATTTTACATCTATTCCTTTGAGATTGTTATGCCTGGAACCTTTTATTTCAATGTAACTGTTCCATTTCCTTCGTATGAGCGGAACAGGAAGCCGCAGTCGGCCACTTATGTAACCAGCTGTGAGAGAATTATTTGATCTAATAAGGTCGATACTGCCCTGGAAAACAACCTCACCTCCGAGCAAACCCGCTTCAGGCCCCATATCAATTATCTGGTCGGATTCCTTCATTATCTCTTCTTCGTGCTCAACAACAAGAACTGAATTGCCAAGGTCCCTGAGCTCTTTCAGTACTTTTATCAAAAGGTTGGTGTCACGGGGATGGAGTCCGATAGTTGGCTCGTCGAGTATGTACATTGAGCCAACAAGATTACTGCCAAGAGATGTTGCAAGATTAATTCTCTGTGATTCACCACCCGATAAGGTTGAGGAGAGTCTGTTGAGAGTGAGGTAGGGAAGACCAACATCGTTAAGAAACTTAAGGCGCTGGGTAATCTCCTTAAGTAACCTTTCGGCAATTTTCAAGTCTTCAGGGCTCAGATGGATTGAGAGGAAAAACTCATATAGCCTTCCTACGGGAATCGAAACCAACTCCTGTATGGTTTTGCCTTCAACCTTTACATAACCGGCTTCTTTCCTGAGCCTTGATCCTTTACAGCCCGGGCATACTGTCTTGCCACGATAACGGCTCAACAGAACCCTGTATTGTATCTTGTACTTCTTCTCCTCGAGATGACGGAAGAAGCGATCAATACCATAAAAATATCTGTTTCCCCTCCATAACAATTCCTTTTGTTCCTGTGTCAGCTGATAGTAAGGCTTATGTATGGGGAAATCAAAGTGTTCTGCATTCAGGATAAGCCTTTCCTTCCATTTTTTCATTGTTTCACCCTTCCAGCAAACAATTGCATCTTCATACACTGATAGATTCTGGTCAGGTATTACAAGATTTTCATCAACTCCGATGATTTTACCGTAACCTTCGCAGAGTGGACATGCTCCAAGTGGATTATTGAAACTGAAAAGATATTCTGATGGCTCATCAAACTCTATTTCATCTTTCTCAAATTTGTTAGCGAATTTTTCTCTTCTTGCCGATGCCTCGTTCAGAATAATCACCTCGCAATGACCATTTCCTGTTTGAAAGGCTGTTTGCACAGAGTCAGCTGCTCTGCTGAGATTATCTTCTGAGCGGTCTGTAATAAGCCTGTCTATAACAATATTTATTGTCTGACCGGGATTAAAATTATCGAAAACCCCTGGTTCATCGGTCTTAATAATGTTGCCATTTATTTCCAGACGGTTAAAACCCTGTTTGTCAAGGAATGCAAAATAGTCGTGTAATTTTATATTGGCAGGTATTTGACCGGGAGAAGTGATAACTATCTTTGTGCCTTCAGGCAGAGTGGATATATAATTTACAATATCATCAACAGTATGTCGTTTTACCTCCCTGCCTGAGACAGGTGAATATGTGCGGCCTATTCTTGCAAACAAAAGTCTCAGATAATCATAGATCTCGGTAGAAGTGCCCACCGTTGACCTTGGATTCCTTGAATTGACCTTCTGCTCAATGGCAATTGCCGGAGGGATTCCACTGATGAAGTCAACTTCGGGCTTGTTCATTCTTCCAAGAAATTGTCTGGCATATGAAGACAGACTCTCAACATACCTTCTTTGACCTTCAGCATATATAGTATCAAAAGCAAGAGATGATTTACCTGAACCAGATACTCCGGTTATGACAATAAGTTTGTTCCTTGGAATTTTCAGACTGATATTTTTCAGATTGTGTACCCTTGCTCCCTTAATTTCAATACTCCCCTCCATCAATGATTTTGTAACTTTTATGTAAAAAATACGTTAAAAGTCAAAAGTAACACTTTAGAATAAAAAAAAATGTTTTCTTTGTATTACGATAACATCTGTTTATTAACAAGGAGGACTGCCTATTGAACAACTCTACTCTTGATTTTTAAAAAGAGTAAGCTATGAATAAGAAGATTTCCGATTATGAACTTATCGAGAGGTTCATAAAAGGCGAGCAGTCGTGCTTTGAACAATTAATCAAACGTCATAAAAACAAAGTTTTCGCATATATAAGTCTTTATATACGCGATCAGGCACTTGCTGAAGACCTTTTCCAGGATACATTCCTGAAAGTAATACAGTCGGTCAAAGGAGGTAAATATTATGATAACGGGAAATTCATTTCATGGGTTATGCGTATTGCACATAACCTTATTATTGACCATTTCCGCAGGGTTAAACAGCTTAATACCATCTCCAATGATGACTATGATTCAGACCTCTTCAATTCAAAGAAATTTGCCGAAGCTAATGTTGAAGAACACATTATAAAAAGACAGATACAAAAAGACATAAGAAAGCTTATTGCCAGATTACCTGATGATCAGAGGGAAGTAGTAATCCTGCGGCATTATGCCGGATTAAGCTTCAAGGAAATAGCGGATATTACAGAAGTCAGCATAAACACAGCTCTTGGGCGGATGAGATATGCTCTGATAAATATGAGGAAAATGATGGAAGAGAAAAAAATTAGTCTTACTTTAAATTAATAACTGTACAATATATTTACCCACAGGTCGTTTTCAGATAAAACAAAATCATGAAGCCTATGGGTTTAAATTCTACTCCATTTATTTCATATCATGATATTAACGTTAACGAAACAGACCTATACGGTGATGCCTGGGGGTTTGATTATCAGTTTCATGATGTGGTTAGCCTTCTCCACCAGGTAAAAGCAGTACCCGGAAAACATCTGATCCGACGACTGATTGTGCAGGTAAGGCAACAGAACCAGCAAATCTTATAAACACAGGAATTTTTCCTGTGTTTTTTTTGTTTTTCAAAATTTAATTTGATATATTTGTGATATTATATTAATATCAACTAAAATGAAAAAGGAATTTTCAGTCAAACCCCTATCGGGTTATCTGGCTTTGCTGATTGTATTGTTATTTATCGGTGGAGCTATTGCCGGATATGCATACGAATTAATCTGGCTTGGTGTTATCTGCACAGTGCTTTTCATCCTGATGACTATAGGTTTTACAGTTGTCAATCCAAATGAATCGTGTGTGATGATCTTGTTTGGTGCCTATAAAGGTACTATAAAGGTAAATGGATTTTTCTGGGTAAATCCATTTTACTCCAAACGCAAAATATCTCTGCGTGCCCGTAATTTTGACAGTGAACCTATTAAGGTGAATGACAAAGTAGGTAATCCGATAAAAATTGGATTTGTACTTGTCTGGAGGGTTTTAGAAACATTCAAAGCTGCTTTTGAAGTAGATGATTACCAGCACTTTGTGTTAGTCCAGAGTGATGCTGCTCTCCGTAAACTGGCAGGATTATATCCTTATGATAATTTTGAGGATCACGAAGCTGAAATGGCCCTCAGAAGCGGAGGGGAAGAGATAAATGAAGAACTGGAGAAAGAGATCAGGGAAAGACTGCATATTGCAGGGATAGAAGTGATTGAAGCAAGAATAAATTATATTGCTTATGCTGAGGAGATTGCCAATGCAATGCTCAGGAGGCAGCAGGCCTCTGCAGTGGTATCGGCAAGATTCAAGATCGTTGAAGGTGCAGTATCGATGGTACAGATGGCCCTTGATCAACTTTCAGATAAGAATATTGTCGAACTTGATGAGGAGAAGAAAGCTGCTATGGTAAGCAACCTTATGGTTGTCCTTTGTGGCGATAAGGATGCCACACCGATTGTAAATACAGGAACACTGCATTCATAGCCAAAAATGAGCGTAAAAAAACCATTTGTACTCAGGATTAATCCGGAGAAACTCAAGGCACTTGAGAAATGGGCAGCAGATGAATTTCGCAGCACAAACGGGCAGATTGAATACATACTCGATCAGGCACTCCGGAAATCAGGCAGATGGCAAACTAAACCAACAAATCCTCAAATAGAAAAGAAATGAGTATGCCAGTAAAATATATCTGTCCTAAATGTCGTAACCGGACATATGAGATAGGTGAAATCAGAACAGTAGGTAGTTTCCTGACAAAGATCTTCGATATTCAGAACAGACGTTTTACCTCAGTTACATGCACTCGTTGCAGGTTTACTGAGTTTTACAATGTTTCATCAAAGAAAATAGGAGACGTATTTGATTTCTTTACCAGTTAGTTTAATTGATTACTGATTGATGAAATATACTGAATGGCAGGCAGCTATGCCTGCCGTTTCTGTTCTTAACCGGCTTTCCCCGAGGTGAATCTGCCTGAAACCTTTCCTGGAAGCTTTTTCTATTTCTTCATCACTAAAATCACCTTCAGGTCCTATCATAATAACTGCATCTTCGCCTTTTGAATAAACATCATTTATTTTAATCCTGTCGATTGTATCCCTGCAATGCGCAATCAAAAGCACACCTCTATGGTCAAGGTTAATAAAATCATCAAAAGGAGCTGGTTTGTTGAATCTTGTCTTTTCAGCTTTAATTGATTGTTTCATAGCTGAAATTATAATATTTTCTACTCTTTCAACCTTAATGCCGGGTTTTTCGGTTTTGCAGCAGATAAGAGGAGTGATAATATCAATCCCTATTTCAACACTTTTCTCAACAAACCATTCAAAACGGTCGTGATTCTTCAGAGGTGAAATGGCAATATGAAGCCTGTAATTTCTTTTTTCGAAGTTATGTATTACACTGGTTATCTCAATTTCACATTTTACAGGATCAGGATCAGAGATAAATCCGTTATAAAAATTACCCTTGCCATCAACAAATTGCACTTCTGTTCCTCTTTTCATTCTCAGGACCCTTATACAGTGTTTTGATTCACTTTTATCTAACACACATATTTCACCGTTTACTACTGGTGCATAGAAGATTTGCATTGATCACTTTCTAAATTATGGAATAATATTATCTAATTATGCCATCAAGAATAGATTGCTCAGCTTCCAGTTCATCACCGGCCATTCTCCTCAGGAACCTGGTGAGCCGGTCTTCGACAGCAATCATATATGTGTATGGTACTCGCACTGATGATTTGGGATGTTTTCTGGCTTTTAGTTTTTCCGTACTGATTAAAGTATTAAAATTGATGTTGCCTGCCTGGGCCATCATAACACCCCTGAAATATGAAAAATAATACCATATTGATTCGTTAGCCTTAAGGTAAATATCGATTAAATCACCCGACCTTCTTCGCTGTATTTCAACAAATCCATCCACATAAATATTTACAGGCTGGGATCCGATAAATCCAATGCCTATTTTGCCATTCGATCTGAATGATGATGTGGATTCATTCCAGTAAAGGTTTACTTCATTCAGCAAAAGTTCATATGTGAATTCCCTGGGCAGGTTTCTTGAAGTTCCAAACAAATCAAGCTCCTCTCTTAACCTGTTAGCAACTTCAACACCCATCAAATCCTTCATCCCCTTATTATAAAGGTCTGAATTCAGGTTTACTGGTCGTAGTGATGGCATCATGCGTATTTCATCGCTCATGATACTAAGAGCTTCAGGTGAAAAATGAAAGTCGAGTGCTATAATTGACTCAATATTAACCTTTCCGGAGTCTATTGTATGAATGACCTTACCTGCACTGGTTATTTTCATGAGTTCAAAATCAGCTCCGAAATTGAGCTTGCCTTCTGCCGAAAGAATACAAAAGTTCTTGTCGAAAGTAATCATATTACCGTAAAGAGACGGATCAGCTATTTTTTCCATAGAAGTGATCCGATATGTTCCTTTTCCCTTATCAAAATAGAGAAAACCGCTAGCATTTACCATTGATATATCCGACCATGCTTTCTGGTATGAGAGGAAGGCAGGGTATATGTGAGCAGAATCAATACTTACAAAAGAACCTGAATATACCAGATTATCATTGATATCCCTCGGTTTATCGCCAATTGGTATCATAATATTTTCCGGATCGATTAAGGCCTTAAATTTAACGGAATAGCTTCTCAAAGGATCACAGTTATGTACTATTCCTGCAGCCCCGGTGAAAGAAAGAAGATCTGACCGGGCCGAAAGGAAGACATCACCTGCAAATGAAAAAGCAGGACTCAACATGAATTTTTGACTTACAGGTATATACCCTCTTGCGCTGGTTGTAAGTGTATCCACCATGAGTTCAGGGAAACTAATTTGCTGGATATCCCTGTTTTCATCAATATAATCGTATACTGCACTGCCAGAGTATCTTTTTGTGGACTCAATATTGACATTTGCCGAATGTAAAATATGACGGTTATTAAGGGCAATAATTGCATTATGCAATTGTCTTATTCTTGCCCTTCTGTCGACGATGATTTTTCCGTTTTCTGGCTGAATTAGTGCATCGGCTACATGTATGTAGTTAATTTTTTCAGCTTCAAGATATTCTTCATCAACATGATATTTTGCTTTGCCCGATGAAAAGACTATTGTATCATTAATAGTGTTGGTGGAAAAAAAGTTCGGCTTATCAAGTCTTGCGAAATTTAACTGTAAAAGCTTTGCCGGCGGTAAAAGTTCAGAATCTGCAATGCCTTTTTGTTCCATATCCAGAATATTGTTTTCCATATTGTAGGTAAAATCAGTCATTTTGCAGATATACTGAAGTTCCGGAAATTTCACTACTGATGAGTCAGTATTCAGATGGAAACGTGTCATTCCAAGATCAAAGTTGATATCAGTATTTGCATTTTCAGCTATGAAAGCAAAACCGCTGGTTGATGGAGACTTAAGGTTATAGTCTGCAGTATCGGCGTGTATGGAATTTGATGTGAAACTGAAGAGATTTGAATTGATTCTGGAGTCCGGCATATTTATGATACCCGAACCGTTCAGGACTGAGGGTGTCATTTTTATACTTCCGTTAAGAAGAGTCCCGTTACCAAACATGCTGAAGTCCTTACCGGATTCGTTGACTGCAAGCCATTCATCTTTATTGGGCAACCATTTGATTTTAACATCCTGACTGTTAAGGTCGGGGAATAATCCTGATCCATCCTCCATAATATTGAAAGTTATTGCCTGAGTTATCATTGAATCGGGATAGAACCTGAAATCTTCTGAAACAGTTGTTGAGGTCAGATGTTCAAGAGATCCCCTGCCTTTCAAACCATCATTACTCATACTGATAAAATCATAAACTCTTCCCTTCTCTTCATAAACGTTAATTCCTTCTTCAGGGATATTCATATTGAACCCAAGCGAGTTATTGTCTTGAATAACAAGGTATTGTCTCATGGGTTTGAGAATATTCCCTCCGTAAAATTCCCCTCCAAGATTCATATCCTGGTAGGAATAATGATCAATGTTGTCATACATAAAGGGATCAACCTTGAAATAGAAATTACTCTGTTTATATACGTCCTCAAGTCCCGGAATTTTATCAAAGAAAATATATGAGTCTGTAACTGCGTTAATGATAGGATACTGCTCCAGGCTCTTCAGTCCTGACTTATTGTCCGGATCATCAATGTAAAGCTCGGCTGTTGCAAGCTGGATCATATTATCAACTTTCTTGAGAATAGGATTGCCAAATGCGTCATTTTTATCAGTTTCAACAGCAACCTTGATCGAATCGATCTTCTGAAGCCGTATTCTGAAGGTATCATAATTGAATACGAAATTATGGCCATAGACAGTGAAAAGGCCTGCCTCAACTACCCCGTCAAATTCAAGATTTCTGTTTTTCCCAATTACAAGTTGCTGGCCATACGGATAGATTGCTATTTTCTGGGAATCACTCAGAAACACTGCCCTTACCCCGTTAACCTTTAATTTATAGTTATTAAGATCGAGTATTGCATTATCGACCGGAGCCTTAGTTTCACTTAGAATGGATAAAACATCATAATCCTTTTTCCCAGTATAAAAATCAATAAAATCTGTTGTTTTGTCCTTTATCGTAACCTCCTGGTTTGCCTGATCGTAGAAGATAAAACCCCTGTTTGCCATGTCTATACACAAACCGATTACTAATTCTTCAGGTTTGTCAAGCCATTTTGCAAATTCATCTACAGGGAATGTTTCGGAATAATACCAGTCGCTGAATTGTATAAGCCGGTTCAGAGGATGGTATTCGTCAAGACCCATGAGTTGCATGAAGTATTTTGAGTTAAAGAAGGAAGTGGATTCAAATAAAGCCTGTCCAAGGGAAGCGCCTCTTGGCCTCGAAAGAATGATTCTCGAACTTTTCATGTCCCATGATAGGTATTCAAAGTACATGTCGAGATTATGGAATGAGTTGAAGTATGGACTCCTTGAAACAGGATTATTTGTTTTGAAAAGACTTACCTGCTTGCCGGGAATATTATATGAAAAACCAAGATTGGAATGAAAGATTGAATCTTTCCCAAGATAAAGGGTAGAAGATGTCTCCGAACTGGTAAGTGTGTTTATTGAAAACGTGAACTCTTTTGCAGAAGCTTTAATAAAGAGAGTATCGTTTCTGAAGAGGCTGATTTTTGCAGGAGCAAAAATGTCACCTGTGCCTTTCACATTAGCGCCTTCAAAGATAAGTCCGCCTTCATAGTTAACTCCTTCATATATATTATCTATTTTGAAATGTTTGGTGTAAGTCTCAAACCGCGGGAAGGTTGCTCTTGCCTTAGAGATGATGCTGCTTGCCTGATCTGTCAATAATCCATATACGGGTTCTTTGAAATAAGTGGAATGAGTAAGCCTGGCTGAATCGCACGTAAAGCTGTTTCTTATAGCGTTTATGACATAATCGTCAAGTTCTGCAAAAACATCCGCTCTGTTATATCCGGCTTTTTCCCATGTCACTATTCCTTTTATACCATGTATTAGTTGTATATCAGGGAAATAAGTTCCTGTAGCATTATATATTTCTGTACTGTCTCTCTGAGAATAACAGGTAAGTGTTGCATTTTCGAATCCTATTTTAAAGACAGTGTCGTGCGAAAAATTTAGCTGATAGTCTTTTATCTTCCACTTAACACTTCCCGAATTAACCAGTACATTTTCTTTTATAAGAAGACTTGTATTCTGGAAATACCTTGCAATACTTACATTTGTAAGCCTTGGATTAAACAGCATCTCACTCAAACCGGTTAGCCAGTAAGTCAGAAAAATGTCTTCTTTGTTATAATCTTTGAAATCATTAAGTGTCGTGAGGAATTCATTGAAATGAGGGACAGCCCTCATCTGTTTTCCTGTCAGCTGACTGGAAATATCGAGTATCTGAAACATATTCTCCTTGCTGAAAGCTGCACTATCCCATTTAACAATAAAAGCGGTAACGTTGGCATTTTGCTCTTCATTAAGGTTTGGACCCATGTAAACCAGAAGCTCCTCCCTGTATTTACCCAGTTCACCGGAAAAGACCGGATTAAACTGCGGATATAGCCTCATAGACAATAAGACTATAAGCAAGTGACTCAGAACCAGTAGCTTTTTTGTCATATTGTCATATTGTCATTATAAAGACATTATTCATTTCATTGAAGTCTTCTCTATAGGCCTGTGCAGGTGATAAAGAGATATCTTATTTATATCAGACTGCATCAACTATTGCACAAAAATCCTCTTTCTTAAGGGAAGCTCCGCCTATAAGCCCCCCGTCAACATCAACCTGGGAGAATATTTCTGCTGCATTTGAGGGTTTACAGCTTCCGCCATACAGTACTGAAACCTGGTCGGCGCAGTCAGTACCATACTTTTCCATTATCAGATCACGAATATATTTATGCATTTCCTGAGCTTGTTCCGGTGTTGCTGTGAGTCCGGTCCCTATAGCCCATACAGGCTCATATGCGATTATTACCTTGCTGAACTCTTCTTCTGAAAAAGTGAAAAGACCCTTTTCAAGTTGTCTCTGTACAACAGAGAAATGAACGCCTTCTTCTCTCTCCTGTAACACCTCTCCGCAACAGAAGATAACTTTCAGTCCACTATTAATTGCCAGTATTGTTTTCATGTTCAGGACTTCATCATTCTCATGATAATATGTCCTTCGTTCCGAGTGACCAATGATAACATATTCAGCACCAGTGCTTTTAATCATCGATGCAGAAACTTCACCAGTAAAAGCACCGGAGGATTCAGCTGCACAATTCTGTGCACCAAAAGAAATTTTATCATCTTTTAAAAGGACTGAAAGTCCTGCAAGATGAATAAACGGAGTGCATAATATAATTTCGGACTTTTCTGATGGTTTTTCCCTGAAATAGTTCTTAATTGATTCTGCAAACGCCAGTCCTTCAGCCAGATCCATATTCATCTTCCAGTTTCCGGCAACAATCTTTTTTCTCATATATAATGGTTTAGTTGTGTATTATTTTTTATTGACCTTTATTTTCAGCAATATACTTATTAATAATATTACTAATGTTAATGATAATGTTATAGTAATAGCTTTTAATACAAATAACCTGGTATTTAACAATTCGATCTGTTTTCCTTCAATATTACCAGTGAACCAGTCATTATCCGGCAGGGTTGCCCATGACCATTTAGCAATAATTGTACCTTCCCTGAGAAGCAGATACCCCGGATTTGACCTTATAATAGTCTTTAATGTGATTTCATCAGCAGAACAGAACCGGAGTCCGTTATCAAAGTTTCTTAATTCATCGGATCCGGAAGCCGATAAAATATAAAATGATATTCCATTTGCCATACAATGATAACCGAGTTCGTATCCCCTGTTCAGATACTTGGTTTTGGCCTCACCCAGTTTTTTTGAAATCATAAGAACCGAATAGCCTCGATCAGCAAGTATTATGTCAGTAAGGTCTTCATTATTGGATGAAATAACGCTGAAATCATGAATTGGAGGCTCATAACCTTTTTTAACAAGAACCGATTTCTGATCAATAAATGTCCAGGATGAATCTGTTGCAGGAAAATTGTCGAGTGTGAACTCCTGCTGTAATCCATCTTTCTCGTAAATAAAAGTTGTCTTGTATTCATCAACAGGTTTACCTTCTGGCATGATCATCTTTTCAGGGATATGTATTCCCAGTTTGTATGGGAGAAAATCCATTACAGGAAGGAACCTCAGGTTTAGCAATGAGAAAATTATTAATACTGTGTCCATTCCTGATATGACCAGCCATTCTTTTAGTGAGTTATGTTGTTGAATTATATTATTCCTGCCTCTGAAAAGAATTACTGCAAAAATAAACAGGAATAAGTTTTTACCGAAAGTCTGCCAGTTGGTAAGATGTATTGCATCGCCGAAACAACCGCAGTCGGATACGGGATTTGTAAGGGCAAGAATAAAAGTAAGTGGAGTAAAAATAAGCATTAGTATCATTACCACTATGATCCCTGATCTTATTCTGTATCCTGTAATAACTGAAAAACCTGATATAAATTCAACTGTACATAAAAATATTGCCAGGGGCAATACTGAGAAGTGGAGGAAGTCAAGGTGAAATGCATGAAAATAGTCCTCAAATTTGTAAGCTGATCCAAGGGGATCAATAGCCTTTACAATTCCTGAAAATATGAAAGCGATTCCAATGATTAATCTACTGAAAGTATTTAGTATTTTCATTCTATATCAGTTTCCGTTCGGTCATAATTTTGATTATCAACCGGAAAATATCAACGGCAGGCATCATTGCACTATTCATATCGCTGCAGTTGACAACGGCCAGACATTTATCCGTTCTGGCAACCTTTAAATAGACTTCTCTTACTTTTTTCTGAAAGAAAAGACTCTCTTCATGTATATCCATATTCCCGTTAAGATAGTCTCTGTCGTCACCTGTCCTGACAGAAGATAGTTTATGTTCGGTAAATGAGGACGGAACATCAAGGAAAATATTAAGGTCGGGCCTTGGTATATTGAAATGGTCAAACTCAAGGGAAAGAATCCATTTCATCAGTTTCTCCTGGGCGGCTGGTTCTATGATCTTGGCGCACTGATATGCAATATTTGAATAGGTATATCTGTCGAGTAAAACGAAATATCCTTTTTTAAGCCAGTTGTGAATCAGCTCAGATGCATCTTTTCTGTCTCCTGCGTATAGCATGGCCACAAGATACGGATCAACCTCGTTCAATGAACCAAACTCTCCTCTAAGAAACCTTGCTATCAATTCTCCGAAAAAAGGCTCAGCAGTTCTTGGGAAATGAAGATATTTGCAATTGTATCCCTTCTCTGAGAAAAAATCCTTTAAGAGGTTAATTTGTGTTGATTTACCTGAACCATCCACTCCTTCGATAACGAATAGCTTCATTATATATCTGGTTACAATAATTACAAATGTAATAACGGCGTAACAAACAAGAAAATGTATGTAAGGTTAATTATTTTCAATCCGGAGAATTTTTAAGCTCTCTTACCAGAGTTGGGGATTTTGATAAAATTGATAACTTCGATTGATAATTAAACATTTTAAGTTGAAAGACAAACCTCGCTATATTAACATCCGGGGCAAACTTCTCGATCTTTCATCCACGAAAGTTATGGGAATAATCAATGTTACGCCTGATTCATTCTACAAGGGTAGCCGGTTTACCAGCGAAACTGACATTATTAATGCTGCTATAAAGATGGTTGAGGATGGTGCTGACATGCTTGATGTTGGAGGTTATTCCTCACGTCCTGGGGCTGCAGACATACCTGGTAGTGAGGAGAGAAACAGAGTAATATGGGCTATAAAACTTCTCAGAAGGGAGCTGCCGGATGCAATAATCTCAGTGGATACTTTCAGGGCTGACATTGCCAGGGAAGCAATTGAAAAATGCGGAGCACATATAATAAATGACATTTCAGCAGGCAGGGCAGATAAAGAAATGTTTTCACTGGTGGCAAAACTGAATGTTCCTTATATTATGATGCACATGAAAGGAAATCCCCGCACAATGCAAAAAAAGCCGGTCTATGACGATGTTGTTGCAGATATACTGCGATGGTTTGGTGATCGTATCTTCAGACTCCGGTCGATGGGAGTAAAAGATATCATTATTGATCCTGGTTTTGGTTTTGGTAAGACTATTAAACACAATTTTGAAATACTGAGACGGCTTAATGATTTTGCAGTGGCAGGATTACCTGTACTTGTAGGTATTTCAAGAAAATCAATGATCTGGAAAACACTTGGTATAACTCCTGATGGGGCTCTTAACGGAAGTTCTGTACTGAATGCAGTTGCTCTTTTAAACGGAGCTGATATTCTTAGGGTTCACGATGTTAAAGAGGCTGTACAGGTGGCAATACTGATAAACAACCTCATGAAATCATAATCTACCATTATTGAAAAAGAGTCATTTAACTATTTTCTGTTATTTTACAGGAATATTTTAATTATCTCTTTTAAAAATGACCTATTAAAATGTTTCCTTAATTTTATGATTTATCTTTGAAACATGGGATTTCAAATAACACTTCTCGATATTATTGATATTGTACTTGTTGCGATTATACTTTTTCAGTTATATAAGCTGATAAGAGGTACTGCAGCTTTAAGTATTTTTATAGGCATATTCTTAATTTATCTTTTCTGGCTCATCGTAACAGCTCTCAATATGAAGCTTATCAGTGCTTTGTTCGGACAGGTTATTGGTGTCGGAGTTATAGCACTGATTATCGTCTTCCAGCAGGAAGTGCGAAGATTCCTGCTTGTTATCGGAAACAGATATATCAGTAGCAGCAGATTTTCTTTCAGGAAGATTTTTGCCTCAGTTGAAGATGAGCCGAGCAATCCGAGAGAAGCGGAAGAGATCGTAAGGGCTGCAGAATCCATGGCTTCAAAAAAAACAGGCGCTCTGATCGTTATTGGGCGAAAAAGCAGTCTTGATATCTATTCTGAAGGAGGAGAACTAATGAATGCCATAATAAGTGCTGAATTACTTGAGACTATCTTTTTCAAGAATACCCCTTTACACGACGGCGCCGTTCTTATTGAGGATGGAAAAATATTTGCTGCAAGATGTCCGTTACCGGTAACTGATCAGGTCTCCCTTCCAACCCGTTTTGGAATGAGACACAGGGCAGCTATTGGAGTATCTGAACATTCTGACGCCCTGGTAATAGTTGTATCAGAAGAATCGGGGAATATTTCAATCGTTGAAAACGGGATCGCAAAAGAGAAAATAACGCCGAACGAACTACGGACTGTCTTGCTGAAGGAAAGGATTTGAGGAAGGTGAAAGGTGAAAGGAGAAAGGTGAAAGGTGAAAGTTGGAGCGTAGCGGAAACCCCGACTGAACAAAGTGAACGTCGGGGGAGATCGGAGCGAAGCTTGACGACCGGAAGGAGGAAATCCCGAGAATCGGGAGGAGATTCCGCGAAGCGGAAAAGGGGGAAGGAGACATATGAGATTAGAATTTATGCAGCTGGATACAAAAGTACCGGTTGATAGGTAGTAGATTTACTGATAACTGGTCAACACTGAAATCCTTTATAATCGCAGCTTAAGTCAACCAAACCTTCTTGTATTTTTTTCTATCTAAAAAACATAGTGACTAATCAATCTTATATAATATTAGTGATTCAGCATCCTTTACATAAATAAGGTTACCGGAGACAATTGGGAAGGCATATACCGGAGTATCAGTAACCTTATATTTCGCCACTTCACTATATAATTTCGGTTCTGGTTTGAAAACAATGAGGTTTCCTGTACTGGGGAATCCTATAATTACTGAGCCGCAGTCGATTATTGTTGCGAAATCACTATTGACGGCGTTATCTATCCATGCAGTTTGTCCTGTCGAGGCATTGAGGCAATAGATTCGTCTCTGGTCACTAAAGCCATAGAGATAACCATCCTTAAGAATTGGTGTATTCCATTTGGCTCCAACCTTTGGATTACTCCACAATTCCCTTGTTATGTATTTTTCGCCCTGTTTCTGAACCTGAATTGATCTTGTCCCGGATCCCAGACCGGTATAATAGATAATATTTCCATTGATATACGGGCTTGAGCAAATGTAAAATCTTTGCTGAGGCGGTGTGGGTATCTGCCATAGCAGGTTGCCGTTTGAAAGATCCAGACTGATAAGGTTTTTTTCTGTTAGTACAATTATATGCTTTCTCCCATCCATAGTCATTATTGAAGGTGAAGCGTATGCAGGTCCATCGCCTGTCCATTTCCACTTTTCATTCCCTGTATTCAGATCAAGGGCCAGAACTTCACCTTTATCTTTGGTCCCTACATGGGCAATACACATATTATCCACAATCAGGGGAGACATTCCTGTAAAGTACTGAGGTACAGCATTTGTTGGATTTGGTTTATTCCATAATACCTTGCCTGAAGCAGCATCGAAACACGTAAGAATCCCTGAAACGCCAAAAGTAACAATTTTACCATTGGCAAGAGCAGGAGTACTTCTTGGACCGGGATGAGATGAAGAAGGACCTGTAGCTGCCGGAGCGGTGTAGGAAGTTCTCCATATCTCTTTTCCCGTAGTTGCAGCAAGACATAAAACCACTTCTTCATTACCCTGTCTTGTATGCAGATAGATCCTGCCATTAACGAGTACAGGCGTTGCGTCACCTGTACCAACCGAAACCTGCCACTGCCGTGAAAGCTCAGCAGGCCAGGTTGATGGCGCTTTAAAGCCATCCACTTTACTGTCACGCCCTATACCCCTGAATTGCGGCCAGTCCTGGGTATAAGCAACGGTTGAACTGAGAATAATCAGCAAAATAATTATTAAGCTGATGACAAGATTGTGCTTTTTCATAATTTTATCATTTTTAAATGTAGCAGAGTAAATATAGGTCGAAATTTAGCTCTGTGCAAGTAAAATCGGCTGGCAAAATGCACCTTACATAGTTTTTAAAGAAATTTAACATACAGGCTCAGTAAGCAGATTCAAAATTATGGATAATATGTACCCTGAAAGTAAGACAATATTGGTTACGGGTGGAACCTCAGGACTTGGTTATGAACTGGTCAGACTATTGTTAAATAAAGGATTTAATATTGTTACAACCGGAAGGCAGTCGATTAACATTCCTGAATATGCTCACAGCTTTAAATCATATATTGTTGATTTCAGCGACCTTAAACAGGTATCTGAAACTGCAAGAGCCATCTGTTCACAATATAATTTTGATATTATTGTTAATAATGCAGCTGTTTTAGGCCCACCAGGTTATGTTGCCACAAAAGATAATTTCGAATATACATTTCAGGTTAACTTTCTTTCACATCTTCTCATAAATGAAATTATTATAAATAGTTCCGCGAAAAGATCCGGCCTCAAAATCCTGGCAGTAACATCACAGGTTTACAGGCTAGCAAGGATCGATATGATGAGTCTGCAGGAGGAGTCAGAATATACTGCTATGAAGGCTTATTCTTATTCCAAATTTTTTCTCACTCTCATGTGCAGATATCTTCCGGCCAGGTATCCTGAACATAACCTGAAATGCATAAGTTTTGATCCGGGAATCTTCAGATCCGGAATTTACCGCATGCAAAAACATTGGTTCAGATTACTTTATCAGATTGCCGCCCCGTTCATGCGTAATCCTGATAAGGTTGCAGAGATTATTGCCTGTTTGTTGCTTGGAAACAATACCAGAAACGGAGTAGTTATTAACTGCAGAAAAAAGTTGAGAGAGCTTCCTTTTATCGATGATAAACTTGAGAAGACTTTCTGGAGTGAATGTTATGAAAAAATAATGCCATTTTTAATACAATGAAGATTTTAGTATCGGATTGAGTTTTAAATCAATTCATTTTTGATTACTTTTCGGCGGGTAAAAAATTCCAGATCACCTGGAGTGATATAACAATTATTATATGTATATATGAAAAGTTTATTTATTAAAATCATGGTATTATCAATTCTATCAGGGCTGGTAGGATGCGGAGGAAACACAGATCCTTCCGGCTGGAGCAGTAAAAAGACAGATAAATGGTTTGGAAAAGGAGAATATCTCAATGGTTGGTCGGTTAAACCTGATCTGACCATTAACAGAAAAACCTTTGCCGTAACTTATTTCAATAATATGGACAGATGGAATGCAGCTTTTACATTCCTGAAGGATAATGATCTTTCAAAACTGGAATTAGGACGTTATGATATTGACGGAGACAACCTGTATGTATCTGTAAGTGAATATATTACTAAGAATGAGGAAGATGCGATGTATGAGGCACATCAGAAGTACATTGACATTCAATATGTTGTAAGCGGGAAAGAACTTATCGGCATTTCCCCTATAGCCTCAAAGAAAGAAATACTTGAACCTTATGATGCAGACAGGGACATTGAATTTTTTACAGTTACAGAGGAGAAAAGTTATAAAGCAACTCCCGATAATTTTTTCATTTTCTTTCCTATAGATGCTCACCGCCCTGGACTGAAAGACGGGGAAAATTCTCCTGTGAGGAAGATAGTGGTTAAGGTAAAGGTTGATTAAGAAAAGGTAACTGGTGCCAATTGATGGATGCTGTTTGCCAGATGTTGAAATATAGAGCGTGGAACAATTAGACTATGCTCTTAACTGTTGTCACTTTAGGTACTTCAGGCACTTCTGTAAAAGCAACCACTATAAATTCTGTCAGTTGGCTGATTATCTATAAATAGAAATTAGTATTTCTCAGATGACTACACTATACGATCTTTATGAGGGAGAAGAAGGGATAATTCTGAAGATAAAAGGGAGAGGCCAGTTCCGGCAACGTCTCATGGAGATGGGTTTTATTACCGGGAAAAAAGTATCTGTTGTCAGAAAAGCTCCTCTGCGCGACCCGGTGGAATATAAAATAATGGGTTATCATGTTTCATTACGAAACAGTGAGGCTCAGCTTATTGTGGTGGAAAAAGGCAGTCAGTCCAGAGAATTCCGGACAGGTAATGGAGTATCGGTCAGCGAGGATGATTTGCCTTCATGGGTTGAAAAAAGTAAGCATATACAGGTTGCACTTGTCGGAAATCCAAACTCCGGAAAAACAACTTTATTTAATTATGCCTCCCGCTCAAAAGAAAAAGTCGGTAACTATGGGGGTGTAACTGTTGATTCTAAACAAGCAAGATACAAACAGTCTGGTTATGCCTTCTCACTTGTTGATCTTCCCGGAACATATTCACTGAAAAGTTATTCACCGGAAGAGATTTACCTCAGAAACTACATTTTCGACAAAAAGCCGGATGTTATTGTAAATATTGTTGATGCATCAAATCTTGAAAGAAACCTTTATCTCACTACCCAGCTGATTGATATGGGTGTGCAGATTGTCATCGCTCTGAATATGTATGATGAGCTTGAGAGAAAAGGAGATGTGCTTGATTATAATGCTTTAGGCAGTCTTTTGGGTATACCGGTTGTTCCCACAGTAAGTTCCAGAGGTAAAGGCATAAAGCAGCTCTTTGATACTATTATTGAGGTTTATGAGAACCGCGAACCGACAGTCCGCCATATACATATAAACTATGGGACGGAAATTGAGAATTCTATTTGTGTGGTTCAGTCCAAAATAAAAATTGATGAGAACAGAGCATTCACCAATATCGTTTCAGCCCGTTACCTTACCATCGCGTTACTTGAGAATGACAGGGAATTTTCCAGAAGTATTACACGCTGCGTCAACTCATCTGAAATCATTGAATCAGCAAAAAATGAGGTTGAGATGCTAGACAAGCTGTTTTTAGATCCTGTAGAAACAGTGATTACAGATTTAAGATATGGCTTTATAGCTGGTGCATTGCAGGAGACTCTCAGGGTTAATAAGGTCGAACGGTTAAATAAGACGAGGATTGTCGATAATTACCTTACAAATAAGTACCTTGGTATTCCTCTGTTTATTGGTTTCTTGTGGTTAACTTTCTTCACGACTTTCAAGCTAGGAAGCTACCCAAAGCACTGGCTCGAGCTTGGTATCGGCAAGCTGGCAACGATTACATCTGCAGTATTACCTGAAGGGATCTTCCGGGATTTTCTCATTGACGGGATAATCGGAGGGGTTGGTGGAGTCCTTGTTTTTCTTCCAAATATCATAATACTCTTCCTGTTTATTTCATTAATGGAAGATACAGGCTATATGGCAAGAGCCGTATTTATCATGGATAAGGTGATGCATAGCTTTGGGCTGCACGGTAAATCATTCATCCCGCTTTTCATGGGTTTCGGTTGTAACGTTCCCGCTATCCTTGCCACAAGGATTATTGAGAGCAGACGGGACAGGATGATTACAATGCTTATAACTCCTTTTATGTCGTGCAGCGCAAGACTACCGGTATATATACTTTTTATTAGTGCCTTTTTTGTTAAAAACCAGGGTTCGATACTCTTTCTCCTGTACCTGCTGGGAATCATATTTGCAATTTTATCAGCTATACTGCTTAAACATATCTTCTTTAAACTGGAGGAGATCCCGTTTGTAATGGAGCTTCCTCCATATAGGGTGCCAACTCCCAGAAGTATTATTAAACATGTCTGGTTCAGAACAGGATTATATCTTAAGAAAATAGGAGGTGTTATACTTGTTGCTTCTGTTATTATCTGGTTCCTCAGTAATTTCCCGGCAAGATTGGATTATTCAGGTAATAATGAACAGGAAGCAGTAACGGCATCATCGGGACAGGATAACGTAAAACAGTCTGAATCATTTATAACTATGATCGGGCATACTATAGAACCTGTTATGCGCCCACTGGGTTTTGACTGGCGACTCAGTGTAAGTATTATTTCAGGTCTTGCAGCTAAAGAGGTTGTGGTAAGTACCCTTGGTATTTTATATTCGGCTGATGAATATTCTGTGCAGAATTCCCTGGTCCAAAAGTTAAGGGATCAGGAATATCCTTCCGGTAAAAAGATGTTTTCTCCTCTGATAGCTTTTTCATTTATGTTATTTATACTTACTTATTTTCCTTGTATAGGAGCAATTTCTGCAATCAGTCGTGAATCCGGAAGCTGGAAGTGGGCTGCTTTCACAGTCTTTTATACCACAGGAGTTGCCTGGCTTCTCTCTTTTACTGTTTACCAGCTCGGTAGTCTGTTTATTGCCTGATCGTTGAGTCGGGGAAGAATCTGATTTTGGATTTGGTTTTTAAAGAGAAGAGAGGATTATTGTTCAATACCTGCGATTATAAAAACAAACTCACTGCCTTTCATAATTTCCTCGTGAGTGAGATAAAACTTACTGTACTTTTTACCGTTTCTGGTAACTGAATTGATGAAGTAATTTTTATCATTCCGATTAACAGTTTTTATTGTAAAGTACTTACCATCAGATAATCTGATAGTTATTTTATCAAACGCAGGGGTAGTAATCACATACTGGCCCGAGCCAGGGCATACCGGATAGAATCCCATCATTGCAAATACCAGCCAGGCAGACATTTGTCCTGCATCTTCATTACCGCTGAGACCGCCGGGTCCTGTTCCATATTCCTCGTTTATTATCCTGCGTGTCCATTCCTCTGTTTTAGCTCTGTCACCTGCCATAGAGAACATAAAGGGAGCCTGTTGATCTGTTTCATTGCCGTGCCAGTAGTGTCCGTTATCAAAAAACTCATTCAGCTTATTTAAGAACTTGATCTTACCACCCATAAGTCTGGTGAGTCCCGGTATATCATGAGGCACATACCATGTATACTGAAATGGAGTGCCCTCGCAGATGAAACTTGCCTTCGAAAAAGGATCGAAGGGTTCATACCAGGTACCGTCAGCGTACCTTCCGCGGACAAATCCGGTGATTATATCAAACACGTTAATGTAGTTCTCGGCCCGCTTTATGAGTATTTCGTAATCTTTTATTTTCTTGAGTCCTTTTGCAACCTGGGCAAGGGCATAATCGTCGAATGCATACTCCAGTGTCCTCGAAACCTGTTCCCTTTTGTGAAAGGCATCCCACACAGAATCTTCGAGAGGTATATAACCATACTGAAGGTAGCTTTTCAAAGCTCTTCTGCCTTTTCCATCTATGTACTCTTCGTGTCCTGGGTTTTCAAATGCATTCTGAGACATATACCGGTATGCTGTTTCAACGTCGAAATCATTGATTCCTTTTACATAAGCATCTGAAATCATTGTGCTTACATGATCTCCGATCATAGCTGCCGTATAACTGTTCCAGGCAGGAAAGACAGGCATCCAGCCCCCCTGCTGTGCTTTAGCGACAAGCGATTTTATCATATCCAGAGTTTTTTCGGGTTCAAGGATAGTTAATAGTGGATGGAGTGCACGGTAAGTATCCCACATAGAAAAATCATCATAATAATCGAATCCTTCAGCTTTATGTATTAAGGTATCCTGTCCAAAACCCTGGTAACTGCCATCCACATCGCTGATTATTCGTGGCAACTGATAAGAATGATACAATGCCGTGTAGAATTTGATAAGATCTTCTTCTGAACCTCCTTCGACAACGATCTTGCCAAGTGTCTGATTCCATATCTCTTCAGTTTCCATCTGCAGTTTTTCAAAATGCCAGTCGGGTATTTCAGTATCGAGGTTTTGTCTTGCTGCATCCAGACTGGTGAAGGAGGTACCTATCCGTACAAGCAGATTTCTTTCCGTTCCAAAACTGACGACCATGGTTTGCTGGTCGGATGCATTTGGCATAACCCGGAAAGGTTGATCGAACTTTATCACAAAATAGCCGCTGAAGCCGGCAGTTTCTCCCCAGCCCTGATAGATACGGTGAACAGGATTGAAGCCTGTAATCTCATTTCTCCTGTCATCAAACAATAATCTTCCCTGTTTTTCATCACTGTTTACTCTGATATATACGCAACTGATCAGTTCATCGGGGAAGCTGAAACGCATCATCCCGCAGCGGACTGATCCTGTCAGCTCAACCCGGACTCCTGAATCTTCAAGCAAAATGCTGTAATATGACGGAGTAGAAATTTCTTTAGCATGACTGAATTCCGATACGGGGGGTGTATTTGAGGCATCGGGTCGGACGGAAACAAACGGCATGAGCGTCACACTCCCGTAATCCTGTGTGCAACTACCGCTCATCCAGTGACTGCCACGGAAACCGGTGATATGTTTATTGTTATAATAATAAGGTGAGATACATTTAGTCTCTGTTGTTTGTGTTTCCGGAGTCCATTGTGTCATCCCGAAAGGACGTCCCACAGCAGGAAACGTTTGCCCTTTGTCTTCCGATACGGATTCGCTGTGCCTTTTGACACTGACAGTAGTAGCCGGAGCCGTGCCTATAAGAGGATCAACATATTTTACAGGTGACTGTGCCTGGATCAGGCAGGGAATAAACAATAAAATAAAGATTAAATTCTTCACGTGCTATTTATTAAAGGTTACATATAAGTGACTTGCTGAATTATGAAGTTAAGAATTTCACTTATTATGTCAAATCAAAATTAACGTATTAAAATAGAAGATATCCGTATAAAATATTAAACCGGATATAACTAATTATAATCCGCAATCCTCAATCAAAATTATTACAGCGGAGTAAGCTTTAAGTGACAATATTTTTTTGTTAAATGCTTCAATCTTAGTATGTGTTTTCTCTTCAATTCATTCCAGGGCTTAATTTATGATTTTGTATTTTTTTAATATTTCTGTTGTAGTTAAATTAAAATCAATGTATTGTGCACGGTAATATGGATGTTTGTTTTCTGTGTTTTTCCTGGAAAGCTTTCCCCTGAACTCATTAATCGAAGTGTATCCCATGGAATCCATCCATTTTTCTATATTCCTGATAATAGAACTGATCACATTGATCTGGTGCAAATAAAGTGTACTGACAACCTGAACACAATCCGCTCCTGCAAGGATCATTTTGACTACATCATTACCGCTGAATATTCCTGAATTTGCACAAATGGAGGCATTCATGTTCCCATATAACAAACCTGCAAACCGCAAAGGCAGCCTGTGGTCTTCCACATTACTAAGGTTATATGGGAAGTGATGTTTTTCAGCATGGATATCAATATCCGGCTGAAAGAGCCTGTTGAACAACACAAAACTATTTGCACCGCTTTTATCCATGTCATATATCAATCGTAATGGATTGGTATAATAGGGACTGAGTTTGACGGCGACAGGAATATGCACAGCTGATTTAATTTCTTTTAATGTATTAACCTGCCTCTTTTCAATATCCTCACTGTTATCATCAAATTTCTCAGGCACAGTGTAAAAGTTAAGTTCCAGGCCATCAACTCCGGTCTCTTCAATTTTTCTGGCATATTCAACCCACGTTTCGTCATAAACCGCATTAAGGCTGGCAAATAACGGAATTGAAACGGATTTTTTTGCCTTTTCCAAATTCCTTAAGTGTTCCAGAGGAAACTCTGGTTCTGATTTAGAGCCAGGAAAAAGGGTAATCATTTCAGCATTACGCTCTTCGTATTCTGTTTTACGTTCAAAAAGCTCGAGGTTTTCAAGCTGTATCTGCTCTTCGAAAAGAGACTTATAGACAATTGCACCTGCACCTTCTTCTTCTATTCTTTTAAGGCTGTCAGGATTAGTTACAAGGTTGCATGCTCCAACAATTACTGGATTCTTCAGATCCAGTCCCATATAATTAGTTTTTAAGTTTGCCATAGCAAAATGTTTTAAATCATTATTAATAATTGATAGTTATAATCTATATTGTCTACAGGATATTTAAGATCGTCTTGCATAACTCAATTTCTTCAGGATCACCGGTGTATTTTCCTGTATCATCTGATAGCTTAATTGCCGGGTGGTAACTATCGTTGTTTTTAAGTTTGGAATACATAAGCTTAATAACAATGTTCAATGGCTTAACTCCCACATCATTGGTCAGGTATGTGCCAATTCCGTACACATCATGTATTCTTCCGTTAACATAACTTTTGATTGTCTGTACACGGTTCATATTGAGGGCATCACTGAAGACAATTGTCTTTGTTACAGGATCAATCCTGTTTCTTTTATAAAATTGCACCGCTTTATCAGTGAAAGTCAAAGGATCACCGCTATCCTGCCTTATCCCGTCAAACAGTTTTGCCTGTAATGTCGAAAAGCTTTCAAAGAAGTTATCTGATGTAAAGGTATCGCTTAAGGCAATGCCGAGATCTCCTTTGTACACTTTTACCCAGGCATCCAGTGCACGAACATTGGCTGAGCGATAACCATAACGTGAAGCATGAAACATAAACCATTCATGAGGATGTGTCCCGATAGGAGTGAGGTCATGTTTCATGGCAAAATACACATTGCTGGTTCCCCTGAAAGACAGGCCTGAGTTTTCTTTTAAGGTCTTGATTACTTTGTCATGAACATTAAATGAGAAGCGACGCCTTGTTCCGAAATCGGAATATTCAGCTTTCATTTCATTCATTTTTTTTGCTTTCCTGGCAGCACGTACTTCAATCTCCCGTGGTTGTATCCCTGTCATTGAGTAGAACAATTCTGAAATCAAAGCCAGTAACGGTACTTCCCATAAGACTGTCCGGTACCATAAACCTTCAACTTCAATATTCAGGTTGCCATCCCGCTGTTCTATCTTTACTTCATCAGGATCATAGCGATAACCTTTCAGCAAATCTATAAATACCGGATCAAAGTAATAGCAGCGAGATTTAAGGAATATTTCTTCATCACTTGAAAGCGCAAATTTTGAAAATCCCTCAACTTCTTTTCGAAGGATTTCCGCAAATCTTTCAGGAAAAACCGTCTTACCACGATCGATAAACCTGTATTTTACCACTGCCTCCGGATATAATTTCTGAACGGCGTTCATGGTGGTAAACTTGTACAGATCGTTGTCAGTGAAATAGTTCAGAATCATTTTAACTACTATATAATTCTGGTTCAGTTGAATTTTTATCTTAACCAGTCGGTACTTCTGATAAATTTTATCCCTTTTAGTTTTGCATCTTCGTAGATTGGTAATGCAAGAGTCTCAAATCCTGGCACATTAGACATACAATCTTCAAGTACCAACATTTTTTTTGCGACACCTTCAATGCTTAACATCTGTTTGATTGTAGTTGCAACACAATGACTTTTAGCCTCACCTGCTACCAGTATGTTATCAAATTTCTGAAGTTTTTCAGACAGTACTGCGTCAAACTGTGTTTCAGGTCTGCCATCTATGGGGATATTCGCCATCAGTGCTCCGAAATGTTCAGTGAGAGGATTAGTGCCTTTAGTGGTTACTTCATAGAAATTTCCTTTTCTTGCCCATTTTTTTACCGGCTCCATTATTTCATCAACTATTGAGGCTCCTTTTGATCCTATGATACAGTGCTCAGGCCAGATTGTATGAGGAAATTCACCCTGCATTTCAAGGTTCTGTAAATACTTAACAGCCTTCTCTTTTTCAAAACGGGGTCTCCAGTCTCCTTGCTGTAGATTTATTGAATTAATTATTGTAAAAGGTTCGGGAGGATTGCCTTTACTATCTTCCCAGAAAACAGGATGAGAGATATCAATAACATTATGATAATCCTGGGTAAGTATAATATTGTCTATCTCTGATTCATATTTTGAGATGAATTGACATAACCTGTCAACATCTTTCTCCGCCCCTCTGACATACAATGCTCCCTCCGGTTTACAGAAGTCATATTGCATATCGATTATTAATAATAACGTACTGCGATTCATGATTAGTAACTCAATATATATAACATATATAACATATATAACAAATACGTTTTGGTATTGTTGAGTTATCTAAGCAGTATTTATATGTTTATTATCTATACTATTGAAGGGATTGTTAAATGACGATCTGCAGGTTTTTCTTTATGATTATGTTGTTTTTAAAAGAATAACCAATAACAGGCATATATTAAAATGCCTTAGTGTATATTTTTAACTTATCTGCATTAATGCCGGTAACAACTTCATATTTAGTCTGTCATCAGATGGAGTGATAATAGATACAGAATGCTATATAGTCAACAATATGTTTTGCCAGGTACATCTCACCAAGCGATCTGACCAGCGATCTCAGAATGTCACGGGAGGGCTTTAGCAGTTCACTGAGCTTTGCTGTGGTTCCGTCATCGAATGTTAAAAGGATATCTCTTTTATGACAAAAAGAATTATTATAATCGTCATCGTCGATAATTTTAGCTGCAGCATTTTTTTGAAGCACTCCGTCAAGATATACCTGTATGGAGTCAATCCCTGTGCTTCTTTTTATATCAATATTTCCAATCGACAGAATATATTGTCTCTCCTTCCTTTTTAAACCGTTACTTATGTACATAACTGTCTCAGCCATAAGTGTATCATCATCCTCAGCAAGGGCGAATGACATTTTTGTTGTATCTCCGGTCTGGTTTTCTGTAATCACACTGTATCCTTCGGTAAAGGTAAATTTTGTTGATTGAGAAAATCCATTTGAAGCGCCTCCGGAAACAAGCATTAAAAGGTATCCGATATCTTCCGAATCGAGTGTAAAGTCAGCATCCAGCTTATAATCAAACTGATTCCACCACGTATAATAAAAATGATAATCCGATGCAATAATTGTAAAATTATTTTCCGGAACCTCATCAGTCCCGTTGAAATTATGGAGATATTTCGGCCGTAAGACCATCCTGTCCGGAAGATTGACAATCAGCTTATCGCTTTCTCCGGTTTTTTTAAATAACTTATATGGAAAGTAAAAGTGATTACAGGGATGAGGATCAGGTTGATAATCGTAGATACCCGCGATAATCTCCAGAGTTATGCTGTCTTTAAAACTGTCGTCCTGTTTTACACCTTCAGCGGAAACTGAGAGCAGCTGATAACCTTTTGTCGACGAAATAATGCTAATAGCGTTGTTTATTTCTGCAACGTTTGATTCAAGAGATTCTTTAAGAGATAGCTTCTGGCTGGTTGAGTCGATTTTTGAACACTGCCAGCCGACCAGTGCCATTAAAATAGCTAATGCAATAATATTTTTTTTCATTTGTTAAGATATTAGGGTTACAATTTTCAATTTCCGAATATATTTGAAATGCCACAAAAATCATTCCATAAGTTATTGCATACCACAAATATATGCAATTTTTTCGGAATATGGATACTCCTATTATATATTAAAAGAATTTTTTGTGGAAAAGTTATGTTTTATACGTATTACTCACTGACTATCATTAAATAAGTGAAATTAATAGTACAATATTAACCGGGAAATGAAAGAAATAACAATTCAGTGTTTATTTAAACAGCTTATTAGGTCTTTTCCAGTGAATTCGTGCAACGAATACGCTGCCATCACTGCCATATTTTTCAACACCTTCAGGTTGCATCCATTCCGATACTGTTACCCATGTTTCATCCCGGCTGACTTCTGTCACACCAAAGTTGCCGAGTCTTGCACCACGTTCCGGAACAATGCCGGCACGAGGATGACACCAGCAGTGCTGTCCGTCGAAGAGGCGTGTTGGCACATCAAGAGTAAGATGATAATCCGTTTGATCCTGAACAGTAAAGACAAAACCTGATCTGCCGAAATTACTGTTGAAAGGGAAAATCAGAAGCGAAATAGTGCTTATGAGGGATGATTTGAGGAAATAACGTCTGTTTTGTGTTAAATGAATGCCGGAAGCCTTATTACAGTTACTTGTCATAATCCGTGGCATTGGTTCATCTGAACAAAATAAATAAAATAACGTAAGGTATTTTATGAAATTTAAAAAACTAATAATAATTTTGCGGCACTTTTTGAGTCCTCCTTCGCTAAAGCTATGGCGATCGAAGTACGTCTTCGCCAAGGCTTCGGCGTACGAAGCGGGGTGTAGCGCAGCCCGGTCAGCGCATCTGGTTTGGGACCAGAGGGTCGTCAGTTCGAATCTGACCACCCCGACAAACACAAAAAGGCCCGGCACCGCAAGGTGACCGGGTTTTTAAATGCCTGAAGGAGCATTGAAAACTTGTTTTCAAAAGCGACTGAGAGGCAATTAAAACCGACCACAGGGAGGTCTTTTTGTGTTTGTAAACTCCTCACCAGATCATGAAATAATCCTGCCACCCCGATAATTGAATATCAAGGAGTTAAATTATGTTTAACTCCTTTTTTATTTGCTTATTTTCACAACATTTGCACACGGGTTTATTTCATCCCATACTCTGAATCAATATTGTTAATAATTATTTTCCTGCAAAGAGTATTTATTTCTCCGAAATTGCATCTGAGAGGTGGCACTATATCATAACAGCCCGTTCAGGCTTGTAGCAAGACTTGACTTTCACTTTCACAATTTGCCACCTCTTTTATAACATAATTTGATAAAACTAAATATGTTCTGAATTAACGTTATTCTTGCGGGTGCTGTTATATTTACAAGCGTATTTGGTTCACTTTAAAAAGATAATGCTTAAAATGGTGTTTAAATAAGAAAAAACAAGATTTCCCAAAAAACGACTTCACCAAGTCAACCAGGTTAAACAATCTTCTCCATGGCAATATTACACTACCCCCATTCCTGACATTTTTGGGTATATAAAACAGTAAGCCCCCGGATGATTTCCGTGGGCTGTTAATAAGTTAAAGTTATCAACGGTTAATTAATCTTTCAAACAGCGAACAGAGAAGCCAAGTTGCTTTTTACGGTCGTTTCTAGTGAAATTGCTGAAATCGTAGTCCAGAAAACGATACCATGCATAAATCGGTCTGCTCTCCGTAGCTGACCACCAGGAACCGTAACTTCCAAGGTATTTGAATGCCCCAACATAGTCACGGTGACCTCCTGGAAGGGCTGTAAAACCGCTTTCGTTGGTTGCACCAGAATTAGGACTTTGCCAATGGATTGTACCTATTTCCTTTAATTTGCCGCCAGCAACACTTTCACCTCCCAAATAGTCTGTCAATAGGGTCCATTCGGAATCGAGGGGTACATGCCAACCTGTGGGACATAATTTACGTGAATCTTGAACAGTATACCAGTTGTAAATCTTACCATATGTTGTACTATTACTTGGTGTATTGTCATAATCACAATATGCCCCAGTTGTAAGAGTGCTCCATGTTGTGCCATTAGTGACTTTTGTTATGGGGTCGCCATTGCTGTAGTGAGTTACTCTCAGGTTTTCAACCATCCAAACTTGGTTGCCAATTTGTATTATTTTATACACATTACCTTCTATGTCGGTTATTGTTCCATTTGTTGTAAACCTTATTTCATTTCCATAAGCTGTACCTGCACTGTTGGTGGCATAAGCTCTAACATAATAAGTTGTGCCTGCTGTTAGCCCAGCTATTGCGCTTACAAAACTACCTGCTCCAGCACCATCAAGAGTTTTATTGTCGGCTAACGTAGGCGTATTGTTTGTGCTCCAGCATACTCCACGTGATATTATTGTTTCTCCTCCATCATTGGATATATTTCCTCCAGAGGTTGCAGTAGTCTGCGTTATGGTAGAGATATCATTAGTTGTTAAAATTGGAAGTGTAGCCGTATCTTTCTTACAGGAATGGATTAATAAGATTGATAGAATTAATAGGATTACTCCCGAAATTCTGACTGTATTTTTCATATGGGATCATTATATATTTAACTTTCTCAGAATAGGTACCTTATTAAACAGGGATCCGGAATATCATTTATTGCTTTCATAAGTGTTGAATATTTAACTATCAATAAGTATATAAAAAGGACGTGGACCTAAATCTTACCGCTTAGTAGGTACCGCTAAGCACCCCTCTCACAATAAGCAAAGCCCACGTCTGACGTGAGCGTATTGCCTATTATTCTTGTGAGAGATTTTTATTAGCGGTTTAACTAAGCAAGAACAACAGCTACGCTGCTAATATCTATTTATCTTCCTACTTGATGTCTGTTTCGTGCTTAAATTATTTGTTAGTATAAAATTATGAAATTTAAATCAATTAGCATAAATTTGTTGTTGTTGCATTGAACGTGTGAAAACTATAATATATAAAGATCCCAGGCGACACTTTCCATTCCTACCTGCCCGACAGGTTTGTATTGCAGACATTGACTTTCACAAACAGGTGTCGCCTTCTTTGAAGTTCTTTGATGTGTCAGAGTGATATTTTGAACCGGCGGTACATTCTTTTACTCCAATTAGCACAAGGAGTACTATACCCTGCTTGTAGAAATCCAGCGAGATCACATGTGCTGCCTTTTATTGACTTTTATTAAAATAATTTTACATGAACAATTAAATTTTTTGACGATTGCAAGAAGGTTTTTGACAAAGGTTCTTTAATTTGTAAAAATAAGCCATAGATTTGATTAATGTTTAATAAAACATAGGTTTACAACTTAAAAGTACTCGAAGTAGCCAGTGATGACTGAATTTCAGAATCTAATAATAGAACAAACTCCAAAAACTCCACAAATTGATCTGAATAAATTGACCGGTGATCTTATTTTCTCGGGCAAGTCAATTCCTGAAAATCCTGCCAAAGTATATGAACCCGTATTGAATTGGGTGACAGAATATATTCTAGAAGCCAGACCAACTACCAACATAAGGTTCAACCTGGAGTATTTCAATACTGCATCATCATTATGGCTGGCAAAAATACTTAAAGTCCTAATCCGGATTAATGAACCTGATTATGTTATAATTACACACCTGTATTTGCCTGTTGATGAATATGATGAAATGATTGAATTTGAGGATATTAAAGATGTTTTTTCCCCCATAGCAGATATTATTCATGGTGCCATACCTAGTATTGGCATAAAACTATATGGAACAGATGACAAAGGTGAAATAATTAAAGATACATTAGTATTTATCTAACCTTAAAAATTGAAAAACTTTACACCCTCATAAAAATCAATTTTTGCGTTACCTCTGTTTCCCACTCTTATCGCTTATGTTTGTCGTTAGATAAATTTTGACTATATCAAGTAAAAGAACAAGGTATTGTTTCAAATACAATATTGATTTTTCTCACTTTAATTTTTATACCCATTTTGTCCAAAATGGTTGAAGATATATAGATGTAATCTCAAACATCATGGGAGAAGAGGAAGTTTGCACTAAATGTTGAAGGGAAAGTTTACGATTTGTAAACATCTGATAAACTAGATATTATCTGGCCATCACGTTAATATCATTCAGAAGAGAATCCCTGAATGATTTCCCCACCGGAATGCTTTTCGGTGAACCTCCGACATTCAGATCGAGAGAGTTTTCTTTAATGGCCTGGATTATGCTCTTGTTAATAATAAATGACCTGTGTACCCTTATAAAAACTCCTGAAGGTAATTGATTTTCAATGGCTTTCATGGTAAAATGAATAGTGAACCTCTCTTCATTAGTGTTAAGAGTAACATAATTCTCAAGAGCCTCAATATATATTATATCTTTAAGTTTCAGCTTGACTAATGATGATCCTTTCTTAATAAATATTTCATTATCAACGCTATTGCTGAAATCCTTATGCGAATAATACCTTATTGCTTTATCAACGGCTTTGCAGAATCTTGAATAAGTGACTGGTTTAAGCAGATAATCAACAACATTGAAGTCAAATGCTTTTATGGCAAATTGATCACCGGATGATACTATTATAATATTAGGTTGATAGTCAAGACTATTTATAAAATCAAAGTCGTCCATTTCGGTTATATCAATATCAAGAAAGACAAGGTCAATATCCTGTCGTTTTGTTAATTGGTTTCTGGCTGACACTGAATCACTAAATGTTCCGATAAGGTTGAGATAAGTGAATTTTGCCACAAATTCTTCAAATAGTTTGCAACTTATTTTATCGCCGGCTATAATGCAATTCATAAATACAAATTGGGGCTATATTAGAGATATCAAAAATTTTAACATATAAAGTACAAAAGTATTTTATATATCAATTTGTATGATATATATGATATTTATCATGTTTTGATTTTCTCTATTAATTATTCCTGATACTCATTTTTTTAAATTTTTGACTACCAGATAATAAAAATCAGTTTATTTAAAAAGACTAATCCAATTTCATTTATAACAGAATACAATGGGAGAAAATATATTCTCACTCAATGGTATTTATACATTCTTAAAGATGAAGAATTAGTTTGTGTAAACGGTAAATAACAATGTACATTTTTCCGCAAATAGAGGTTATGATGAATGGAATGCTAAATAGGAAATCATGAAAGATAAATTATCCGATTGTCCATTCTGCAATCCTGATTCAGACAGAGAGGTAATAATTGAAACTACTGAAGTCTATTGCATGTATGATATGTTTCCTGTGACTCAGGGGCATTCACTTATAATTCCAAAACGGCATTGTGCAGATTATTTTGAACTTACTTTAGAAGAACAATCAGCTTGTTGGAGTATGGTGAATACCGTAAAAACACATATTGATAGAGAAGTTTAATCCTGATGGTTTCAATATCGGTATAAACGTGAATGAAGAGGCAGGACAAACTATTCCTCATGCTCACATACATTTGATACCACGTTATAACGGAGACGTTAAAAACCCAGAAGGCGGTGTTAGAGGGGTAATTCCAGAAAAGAGGATATATAAACCAAAATAGAATTTGAGATACACACCGACAAATGGAAAGCTTAATTAATATTTGGGCAAAAACAATCAAAAAATCAGGGTACTAATTGAAGCATTGTTTTATTATCTATATCTGAATGAGTTAGCAAATGACATTCAGTTTTTTTGTATATTGTTGCTTGATTGAACTGATATAAATGGTCATTATGCCCAAGTCAAAAATAAACACCACTATGGGGTTTATACAATCGTTGGCGGCAATGCTATGGCGGCAGTGTATACTTCAAATTTTACGGAATCTAATAAATTGACCTGACGATGAAAATAGCTTTATCAGAAACTTTTTTAGAAGATTTTTCTTCGTTACAACATAACCTTTAAAAAAAAGTGTAGGGATATTATTTCATCAGTAAAAGAAATTGACTTCAGGACAATAAGAGAAAATTCAGTTTCTGGCTGGAGAATTCATAAACTTCAATCATCTCCATTCATTTCATTTTCTCTTGACATGAATTTTAGAATACTCGCAAAGATTGAAGGAGAGACTATTTATTTTCACAGGGCAGTAAAACATTCTCTTGCAGATTCTCCAAGAATAAATAAAAATGACAACGAACCCACTCCATTAAATATTGACAATCCAACTTTAAAACCTGAAGACATTTATCCTGTATTGATTTCAATGGGTATTTCTCCTGACATTGTAAAACCATTCATTAAAGTTTTTACAGAAGAAGATTTTTTAAATGCATTGGTAAGTGTTGATGAAGAAATTGCACAATATGCTTTAACGCTTTATGAAACATCAGGAGTAATCATCCCAAGAACTAAATATACTTTGTTACAGACAGATTCTGAGTTTGAAGAAATTCTATTTCAATCACAGAGAGAATGGGAAATATATCTTCATCCTTCGCAACAGTATATTGTGAACTTGCCGTCAGATTACAGAACTGCTATTTCAGGTTCAGCAGGAACAGGTAAGACAGTCTGTGCATGGTATCGCTTATTAAATTTCTCAAAGGATAAAACAACCGTTGGTTTTGTTGCACCAAATAAGTCAATTTTGAAAGTTTCAAAAGACAAACTTGGCGACCTTACTAAAGATATTTCTACCAAGACATATTTCCTTCTTCCGAAAAACAATTGATTCAATTAGCTCAAAGTGTCCAACACCTGATAATTGATGAGGGGCAAGAACTGACATTTTCATGGTACAAAACTCTTTCTGAATTTCTAAAGACAAGCAACATTGGGATTACCATCTTTTATGATATGAATCAACTTGGTGCTAATTATGAACTCGGAGATACTAAACGATTTGAATATAGAATTGAAAATTTTATTCCCAGTTTAAAATCAATTCCAAAAATTCAATTTTTTGACTTCTATATTAACTACAGAAATTCAAAAGAGATTTCCACTTACTATTTCAAATCCTTAAAGGAGAATTTGCCAAATCCAATCAAATCAGAAATACCTGTTTTTTCTGGCGGAGAAGTGTTAACTCATTATGTTAAGGAGCAAGTAGAGTTACCGATTTTGATTGCTAATGCAATAAATAAATTGAAGAATGATTTTTCAAATAATGAAATTGGAATTATTTGCCTATCAGGTAAAATAGAATCAATAATGAACATTTGGAATTATAATTTCCAAACTTCGGCAAGTCGTCAACGGTTACCAGACATTTTTAAACGACACTATAATGCAAGACATAGGAAAACAATACCCAGAAGACGACAAGACCGACCCAACAGGTTTTCTTAGACGAGCAAGACTTCATCAATCCAAATTCAGAGCACAGGTTTTAAACCTAACTTACGATTGTTACGGTAACTATCTTACAAAAGAAGATGGTGAGACTGGCAATAATTTTTACAGGGGTTTCCAAATCTTTGAAGCAGTAAAGAAATATAGAAAGTATAACAAGCCTCTTTATTCTAATATGTTAAGGAGTGAACATATCCCTTTCAATTTCTTCATTCCATTCAATCTAAACAAAACTTTTTGCAAAAACGTTTTCAATGAATTCTTTAATGGCGGTATTCAGACAATTGAAAGAATAGAAATCGAATTTGCACCGAAACCCAGAGAAAAATATTTAAATGATGGAACTTCTTTTGATACATATATTGAGTATTCAAGAAGTGATAATTCAAAGGGTATAATTGGGATTGAAGTAAAATATTCTGAGAGAGAATACGGACTTGAAGAAAAATCAAAACAACTAAGGGACATCATTGACAAAACTTCAAAATATTATACTGTTTCTGAACGCAGCAAGATTTATAAACCACAGGCAATTTATGTTTTGCCATCAGATAAATTCCGGCAAGTATGGAGAAATCATTTACTTGGTGAAAGCATCTTGCTTGCCGACAGTGACAAATTCAGATATTTTACATCAGTGACACTATTTCCTAAAGGTAATCTGCACTTCATAAAGACAAGCAAAGAGTATATAGACCTACTTGAAAATAATGATAGAAAATTTTTGCCTTTAACTTATGAAGACTTCTTAGCTGCATGTACTAAACATTGCCCTGACAATAATTACTTGGAGTGGGTTAACTATTTGACAAAAAGATATATTGTGACGGATGAAAATGAATAAAAAAGGCTGATAACAACTCTTTGGAATAAGACTAATCATTGAAACATTAAAATTTAAAATGTACATATCCAACATGACCCATTTCCTTGATGAAAAAGGAAATATTCCCCAGCAAATGCCCAAAGAAGCAAGAGAATCTGGTAAGTTTCTTTGCATTAGTCATTGACACCACATCCAAAAGTCTTCCAACTAAGTTGACCCCAACTGATATCAGATGCTTTGAAAAAGGTTGTCCGGGAACAACAAGGGTTGAAATATTGCGTTCCAGTAATGAAATTCATTGGATGTGTTCACGATGCCAGAACGAAGGAAGAATTAGCCACTGGCAGGGGACAAGATGGAATAATAGTAAATGAAATAAAAACTAACCTTTTTACCACATTTTTTACTACCAAGAAAAAGACCGTTGTAATTAATTGATTTACAACGGTCTATTCTTGTTAATGGTCGGGGTGAGAAGACTCCAGTTCGAGCAGTTCATCATCAATGATGTCATATTGGACATCTTCAGAGTCTACTATTTCTTTTATATCATTCCAGCCGATATAGTATTGTGGATATTCATCATTAAAATCCAGTTCCAGAAGTTCTGCTGGACATTCACGAGTGATATTTTGTGACTCTGTTGCCATAGTTTCCATATTATTATATTGTTCAATATACCCCCCGGACGTATCCACTACTATCATCCCCCGGTATACCCCCCTACTTGGGACATTGGGGTGCTACATAGGCATCTTTTTCTTATAAATACTTGATTTTTGAAATCCGGTCAGATACAAAATGATTCCAAAATCCTGACTCGTAGAAATTTTCCAAAATTTCCAAAGTGATGTAAAAATTCCAAAAATTAGAATCTATATGGCAAAAAAGGCATATGGTTGTTACTGATGGAACAGGCATGCGTTCAGGTTGGTCTGGAAGCCGACAAATTATAACACAAACATCTAAAACCCGTGAACTTTTCTTCGCTTGCGAAGAAGCATTATTCGGGCTTGGAAGGTCTGTTGTTTTAATGGAGTGGCTTCCCGTAGAGTTTGAACGCAAAAGAGCACCATCCTTTGAGGGTCTGGTAGCAATTTTGTACATTTGTTCTGCAAGTCTGTTCTTTGTGATTTTGGTGAGAAAAATTAAACAATTCTTGTACCTATGTTTTTCGGAATTGGTGTAAGTGATTGAATTATAGTGTATCGGGAAGGTTGGGTCTTAGTCTTATACGCACCGCTAAGTAATTAAGCTAAGGTATTTTAAAACAATATCTTAGCTTTTTTTATTTCTATTTTTTAGGGTTAAATTCCCCATAATTTTAAAAACTCGTCAAAAAAACCTCTTTATTTAAACCGGCCCTTAAAATATATTTTTCTGTGTCCCAGATAGTACACGCAATGGAAAACTATCTACAGAATTAGGTAATTCCTGCAACCAGTTCATATAAATAGCGAGTGCATATCACATTAACTATCTGCTAATTAAGGTATTAAAATAAAGCATTACTTGTAATAATAACCATAAATAACTCTATTACATAGTTATAAAGGAGTCAAAAATTTGAATTTTTTACCGCCCATGGAAAACAAGTTTCGCAATAGTTTCAAGAAGGTCCTTATTTTTTTCAGAATCCCCTTATCCTGTCTGTAATTGATAAAAAAAATAAGGGTCAGTTTTTATCTTGACCGGAATTATTATTTTCATTATGTTATATAATGGGTTTCAAGGTGACTATCACATTCATCTGGAGTATTTTTTTTAGAAATCAATTGTATAATAATCAATAAATACTATTGTGCACTCGTTTTCTTCTATTTGAATAGTTCCGGTTAAATCCTTGGCACAACCAATTCCTGAAAGTGGACGGATCTCCACTTTGTAAGAATGTTGGCCAATTGAAAGGTCTTTGGTTAAGGTCCATTTTTGTCCACAATCAGTTATGCTGTCTACTGGAGATTCCAGAGTTCCAATTTTCCTACTATCGACATATATCGTCACATTTGTAGGACAATTAATTACTCCATAATTAGCACCAAAAGCTACTGTCCCTTTTTTGGTTTCAACTTTATCACATGTGATAACTATAACAAGAAATGATACTGAAAGAATCCAAAATGCTATTTTTTTCATTATCAGGAGGATTAGTAATAGAAATAACATTCAAAAATTATACCACTTGATGATGTTCTCATTTTGTTCTTTCTGCTAGTTGTTCGCGTGATGGTTACCGGCTTGCTATCATTCATACACATATTCAGCATCCCCATTTACTCTTATCCCATTCTTTTCTGTTCATGGATGCTTCAATGACATGCCAGTCGCTGCTGAACATGGAAGGGTCAACATA
>Ga0307438_1000061_pt1 | contig 81195 bp, 74 predicted proteins | sample SalMarWE160110MG_FD_202144 | JGI IMG/M metagenome (GOLD analysis project Ga0307438, IMG submission 202144) | Salt marsh sediment microbial communities from the Plum Island Ecosystem LTER, Massachusetts, United States - WE1603-110 | ecosystem: Environmental > Aquatic > Marine > Intertidal zone >... | reverse complement strand
AGGACCACAACAATGTTTTCATGCAATCCTACGCTGCTTATGCTGAAGGATGTTATCTCAGGGAGATATCCACCATTATAGGTGCTGAGGCATTGGGTGAAAGGGATAAAATATATTTGACCAGCGCGGATGAGTTCGAGAGAAAATTCATATCTCAAGGTGAGTGGGAGAAAAGAACGGTAGAAGACACCCTGGACATAGCTTGGGAGTTATTTTCAACACTGCCTGAAGAAGACTTGAAACTAATTAAAGAGGACTTCATCAAAAAGTACCTTCCCAAGTATCGGTAGTAGAAGCAGGTGCAGAAGAAATGCCGGAATTAATTAAAGTTAGACCTACAAAAATCGAGCTGGTAAAACTAAAACGCAGGCTCACCTTGGCCCAAAGAGTACAGAAGATAGTAAAGGACAGGCTTTCCATACTAACCATGGAATTTCTACAGACAGCGAGAGACACAGTGGAAGCTAAAAGAAAACTACTTGATGAATTATCCAAACTTTATAAGGCTCTATCAGTTGCCGCTGGGTATCATGGGTACATAGCGCTGGAAAAGGAATTAATAGCTACTGAGGTTGATTTGAAAGTTGCTACTGGCTTAGGAAATGTTGCAGGTGTGCGAATTCCGTCTTTTGAGCTTATGGACAATGCAAAGCCAATGAAAGGGTATAATCTGGTTGATACCTCCTCGTGGTTGGATCGTACAGCACAACTATCTGAAGAATCTCTCATAGCTATTGTAGAATTAGCTGAGCTTCAGAGGAATTTTGAATTATTGGCAATGGAAATAAATAGGACAAAAAGGATAACCAATGCCCTAGAATATATAGTAATCCCAGGACTACGGGTGACGATAAATTACTTAAATATGAAGTTTGAGGAAAGAGATAGAGAAGAAAAGGCACGGCTGAAACGTGTGAAAGTCCTGGTTGCTCGGGAATAAACAAATGCCTAATTCATTACATGATGAAGCCCCGATGCAATCGGGACAATCTCCCTATGAAAAGATGCTTAAGGATTGCTTAAGAGGCGAACTCAGGATAGTAAATATCGGGTTACCACAGAGTCAGAAACGGCTATCAAAGCTATTAGAAGAGAAATATCCTCATGTAGTCTGTAATGATGGCAGCACCCACCTCTTTAAAAGGAGAGAACTTGAGTATCTGGTAAGCATAATAGATGTCGATGAGCAGAAAGCATTGCCGTTGCCCATGCTTATAGAGCTAGGAGCCAATCAAGCAGAAGCTGCCATAATATGTGAAGGGAAAGTAGAAGAGAAAGTCATATCAAAAGCACTTAATATGCAAGTCACATGCCAGGAAAGAAGGATTAGGATATATAAACCGCAATTAGCCCTACTACGTAGGAAATTTAAAACAACGACCGTATATGCATTCTCTCCCAAAATTTTGGCCTAAACTGCCCGACCACCATCCAATTTTCTTATTTTTGTGCCGCCGAACTAATAAAGTATTCCCTCTAAGCCAAAAGCTAGGCTTCTTGTCAAATACTGTTAAAATAGCTACGAGATAATACATACCCTTATAACTTCATTTGTCTGCTAAGGAATGCCTCTAACGATAGATTCCTTAAGGCGTTCTTACCATAGAACATACTATGAAGCCAGCCGGGATTTGACCTTTACTACCTAGTAATGATATCCTTTAGACAGGTTATCACTGGTCGCGAAATCATCCAGATTGGAGGCAATAAAGGCAAGAGATAAACTAAAGCCTAGACCAGAATCCGGTTGTTTCAAACTACCACATTGATCCCGAGTAACCGCAGGAAATTCTAAGAAAGGAGGTGCAATATCAGCGATTTATTTGATTTGACAGGCAAAGTTGCTATAGTTGTTGGTGGTGGTGGCGGCATTGGTCATGCACAGGCTCTAGGACTGGCGGAGGCTGGCGCCGATGTCGTAGTGGCTAGCCGTAAACTTGAGCATCTCGAGCCGGTAGCCGAAGAGATACAAGCCAGGGGTAGAAAGTCACTGGCTGTCGCCACTGAGGTTACCGATGAGAAATCAGTAGCGGCTATGGTCGATAGTGTCCTGAAGAAATTCCCTCACATTGATATTCTAGTGAACGCTCATGGTCTGGCGATTCGCAATCCTGCCGATACCTTTCCCATTGATGAGTGGCAAAAGGTTATGGATATCAACACCCGCGGCACTTTCCTCACCTGCCAGGCGGTTGGGCGAGTGATGATCAAGCAGCGCAGTGGTAAGATCATTAATGTATCATCGGTGAGAGGCAGATACGGACTCCCCACAGACTATGCGGCTTATTGTCCCAGTAAAGGAGCTGTAGATACCCTGACACGAACGCTCGCTTGTGAGTGGGCTAAGTATAATGTGCTAGTGAATGCGGTGGCACCCACTGTTGTAGAGACTGAACTTACCCGTCCTGCCTTGGCCGACCCCGAGTTCGCCAAGAGAATGAAGTCTCGCATCCCCATTGGCCGCTGGGCAATGCCGGACGACATTGTGGGAGCTACCATATTCTTTGCCTCAAAGGCGTCGAACTTCATTACCGGGCAGGTCCTTTACATTGACGGCGGCGTGACTACATGGTAGCAGCGGGAAAATAATTTCTATAAGGAGGCAACGAAGTGGACTCGGAGGTGAAAAATTATCCAGAGTATTGGGCTGGTAATAAGCTGGCTTATCCTCATGTAGCGCCCGAAGCACCTAAGTTCTCCAGGTCTGTGGTGGTCGGCAATCTGATTTTTGTTTCTGGCTGTCAAGGCATGAATCCAGAAACTCTCAAGACAGAGACTGATGTCTTTGAAGAGCAGATGGTAATAGCTCTTGACAAGGTCAAGATGGCCATGGAGGAGGCAGGAAGTTCTATGAATAACGTTGTCAGAACACTCATGCTCCTCAAGAATTTGGAGGATTATCCTCGCATGCGAAAGACAGAGTTAGAATATTATCAAAAATACGCCCCATTTCTGGTCGATAACCCGCCAGCCAGTACTTTTATGCAAGTCGCCAGTCTGGCAAAACCTGAATTCTTGGTAGAGATAGACGTAATTGGCGTTATTTCGAGGGAATAAACAATATAAGCTGATTCAGTATGACAACTTCGGGCGGAATAATGACTTATGGCGTGGGGCACGACATTCTTGTATATTCAGGGTGAGATTGCTTGAGGCTTGAGGTTGAGCTGCTGAGAACCAAGTAATTAAAATTTAAGGAGGTATATATTATGGGTAAAAAAGTATTTGTCTCTCTGTCGCATCCCTTCAGTGCGGAAATTCCCCGCTGGCCTTATTTTGACAAACCAAAAATCGATAGTGCGCACACCATGGCAAAGGGCGGCGTTCTGACGCAGACGATTACCTGCCCTATGCACACTGGTACGCATTGCGATGCTCCTCGTCACGTTATGGAAATCGAGTTCAACGGTAAAAGGGCTCGTTACACGCACGAAATGCCTATCGATGCCTACACTGGCGATGCCGTTTGCCTTCCCATCGAGATCGAGCGCTGGGGGCTGATACTCCCGAAGCATCTTGAGGCTGCCTGCGAAAAAGTAGGTATCAAGCCGAGCGAACTGGAAGGTATGGTCATTTGCCTGAATACTGGCATGCATCGCAAGTTTGACGACTCCAAGGAGTACTATCATTATTCCTGCGGTACTGGCGTCGAGGCCGGCAGATGGTTTTTAGAGAAAAAGGTAAAGTGCGTTGCTATGGATATGCAGGCTCTGGATCATCCGCTCCACACCGCTATGGGCAACAACGGCATGACCCGTATGAACCTGCTCGGCGCTTCTGGATATCCTATCACCGAAGAGTATATTCAGCAGTTTGGTGAAGAAGCATATGCCGAATTTGATAAATTTACCTATATCAAAGTGCATGGCCAAGAAGCTTATGACAAGAAGTTTGGCGATCTGGAAGCCATCGGCTGCTGGGGCACCTGGGAGCCCTGCCATAAGGTAATGCTGGGTCACGGCATAGTCGGGGTTGAAAACCTCGGTGGAGATCTGGATAAGGTTTCCGGTAAGCGCTTCAGGTTCAACTGCTTCCCGATCCGCTGGTACATGGGCGATGGCTCCATGGCTCACTGCGTTGCCGAAATCAACGAAGATGATCTGAACGATGTGCCCGATAGGACCTACACCTACTGCGGCGTCCTCGCTTAAGTATATGGCTGTTTGTTTACCCCGATAATTCAAACCTAAATATGGAGGATATATGAAAAAGGTTAGTTTAGCTCAGGTCAAGCCCTATGAGGCTGCCGGTCATTTCAAGATGGTTGCGCTTCGGTTAAGCGGCAAAGAGGAGACTGGGGCTGAGAAGTTCTGGATCGGTCTTTCCCATTTTCTGCCCGGAGGCGGAGCCGAATTTGGCGCTACGCCAGCGGAGAAGTACTACTTCGTACTGGACGGAGAAATCACCGTTAAGACTGAGAAGGAAGAGATTACCCTCGGCCCATGGGACTCAGTCTACATCGGTCCCAACGAAGGTAGATCGATACTAAACAAGACCAATAAACCGGTGAGCATGCTGGTAGTTATTAACTACTAGTAATCTTCTATATTACGAGCAATTATTATAATTCTTGCTGGAGCAGGAAAGAGAGCAGCTTGTGAAAGTCGAAGAAATTAATCACGTCGCTTTGCTGGGAGCCGGCATGGTAGGGCATGGACTGGCACTGCATTTTGCCAAGTCAGGTTATCAGGTATCTTTATACTCCCGGACTCAGCAAACACTAGACAAAGCCATTGAAAATATTAGAGCAAACCTCCCCGCCTTAATGCAGGGACAAACTGGCTTGGAAAATGAAAGCAATAAGATTATAAGCAGGATAAAAACAACAAGAAACATGGACGAAGCAGTGGCCGAGGCCCCGATTGTTATCGAATCAGTGGCTGAAAACCTACAGGTAAAACAAGACTTGTTTAAGGAATTAGATCAGATGTGCCCCAGGGATGTTATTCTGGCCACAAATACATCGGTAATCAGTATAACGTCGATAGCATCTAAAGCCAAGAACCGGGATAGAATCGTTGGAACACACTTCTGGTTTCCACCTTACCTTATCCCTCTGGTTGAAGTGGTTAAGGGAAGGGATACCTCTGATGAGACAATGGAAATAACCTATCAATTCATGAAAAAAGCGGGGAAATATCCCATTAAATGCTTGAAGGATGTCCCAGGATTTGTCGCCAACCGTCTCCAACACGCTCTCTGGCGAGAGGCTATCTCAATTGTAGAAAGAGGCATTGCTGATGCAGCTACTGTTGACGATGCTATTAAACAAAGTTTTGGTATACGAATTCCAGTTCTGGGGCCAATTGAGAATGCCGATATGGTAGGGCTAGATTTAACTCTGGCTATTCATAATACCGTGTTGCAGGATTTAGAGGCTTCTCCCAACCCCTCACCACTCTTAAAGGACAAGATAAGTAAGGGTGAGCTTGGGTTCAAATCTGGAAAAGGTTTTTATGACGAATGGACACCAGAAAGCATACATCGCACTAGAGAAAGACTTGTGAAACACCTTATTGATTACTCGCGAAAGCAACAAACTTGAGACAGAACACATGATATTAATTATCAATAATGTAAGGGGGGATGCATAAAATGGAAAAACTCATCATAACGGCGGCTTTGACCGGTAATATTACCCTGCCAACGCAGACACCTTATCTGCCACTGACGCCGCAACAGATAGCTGAAGAGGCGGAAAGGTGTGCCAATGCGGGCGCGGCTTCAGTGCATGTCCATGGTAGAGACCCGCAGACCGGCAAACCGACTACTGACCCGGCCGTCTACCGGGAGATTGCCACCCTCATTAAGGCAAGAAGCAATGTTATCGTCTGTGTAACCACAGGCGGCACCATGGAAATGACAGCGGCGGAAAGGATAAGGGTTGTCCCGGCTCTCAAACCAGAGCTGGCTACATTTAACATGGGCTCGATCAATTTCTCAATTCACCCGATTGCAGAGCGATACAAGGACTCGGACTACAAGTATCCCTGGGAGAAGGATTTTGCCGCCGGAACCATAGACTTCATCTTCCGTAATACCTTTGGTGATATCGAGCACTTCTGTAAGACCATGACTGAGAATAATACCAAACCCGAACACGAAGCCTATGACGTAGGACACCTGTACAATATAAAATATTGCATCAGGAAAAAGCTGTTGAAGTTTCCCATCTGGGTGCAATTTGTCACCGGAATTTTGGGGGCAATTGGAGCCGATTTAGAGAACATCATGTTCATGAAGCAAACATCTGACCGACTGTTCGGATCCGAAAACTACAAGTGGTCGGTAATTGGCGCCGGCTATCCCGCTGAGTTTCACCTGGCGACCCTAGCCATAATGATGGGTGGGCATGTCCGCGTGGGTATGGAAGACAACATCTACGTCAGTAAAAGAGTATTGGCTAAGAGCAACGCCGAACTGGTAGAGAAGGTAGTCAGAATCGCCCGGGAGCTTGACCGGGAGATAGCTACGCCCGATGAAGCAAGAGAGATCCTGGGCTTAAAAGGTAAGGACAAGGTCGGCTACTAGAGGAACTGGACATATACCCCACAAAAAGTCTCTTCTATACTACTTTGTTTCTTAGGCCTGGCAACCTTCTGTGTGTGACTCTGAGGTAGCCACTTCGCGGTTTTTCTAATCTGTAAGCTCGGACACATTTGAAGGGGATTGTGTCAAATCAGCGACGATTGTAAATTCGTACTCAGCAAAATGTCTCTGAAGTGCTTCTCTTAACGAGCTCCTTACTACTAGTAGGACATTGACTGTTGACGCTAGAGCTAGTTTGACTGCGGGTATAAGTCCCTTGCCACTCAGTTCCAACGGACCAACCTCGTCAATGACCACCAGGTCGCATCTGCTCTCGACCGCCCGTTTAACAGCATCGCAGGCAAATATTATCCCGTCCCTGCTAATAGTATAGTCACCCACCATTTCACCTCCCTTGAAACATCCATGGCCTGATAGCCGGGCAAATGGGATCTCTTCGCCTGTAAGGAGGTCAAGTGCATTAGAGCCTACTCGTTGTCCTTGCTTCTCAATCGCTGGAGAGAGTATTCCACCGATGCTGGAACCAGAGTCTCGCCGCCGGTCAACATATTCCCTGCACCAGCTGGTCTTGCCTGACCCCGGTTCACCCACAACGAGCAGTCTCACTAGAGAGCCTATGCGAAAGCAACCGCGCCAACTGAACAAAGGGCTGTGATGGCTATGGTGCTTGCATAGAAGGCCCTGGGCCTTGCAGTCATGAGTTGCCAGAAATTGGGTCTGAGCTTTGTCCCCACCAGGTATACTAGCAGGAGGAGACAAGTGCCTACAACGGCTAGTGCTGTACCATTGGTTAGTGCCGCAGTGACCCTATCTGCAAATCCCATGAACGCCCAGTTCCCCATACCTATCGACGATGCCAGGATGGCGTAGATGATGGCGCTCAGGTATCCCGCTGCAATACCAGTGCCAATACGAGTCTTAATGCTGCTTTCAAAGCCCTTGAACAGCAGGCTTACCACGAAGCTGAAGGCCAGGCCTTCCAGAAGGATTGCCGAGCCGGGGTTGACCACGGACGGACCAAAGATAGGTTCAACATAAATCACAGCGCTCAGGGGCTTGAACATGGCGGCGATCGCTGCAACAAAGAATACGAGCTTGGGTCGCCGATAGATGACGACGAATGCTGCCATGATTGACATGCCGATGCCTGCCGGAATCGCCCCCTTGACGAAGAGGGGGACATGGAGAAAGTGTAAAGCTCCCCCCAGAGTAGCTTCCACAAGGCCCCAGACCGAACCAAAGACCAGAATCCCAATAATTACATGCAAAATACTTCCTGACTTTGACACTGTTTTGAGTTTGCTAAACACCTGCATATTCTACCTCCTAACTCGTAAGTTTGTGCATTAAGTATATCAAAAAGAGATTTTTAGTCAACATGGTGTTGACTCTTCTGAGTCTATCATATTAAAATAATTGACTAAGTCAGACGAAAAAAGAGGAGGAAGAATATGGCCTATTCTACGAAAGACGAACAAGTCTTTACCAATTGTACTACCGGCGGACCACTTTTTGTGTACGTGAAAAACGGGAAAATAACACGCGTTGAACCCTTGGAGCTCAGTCCTGATGATGCCGAATCCTGGGTTATAGAAGCACGGGGAAGGAAGTTTTCTCCTGTTAGAAAGGCGAACGTTGCACAATATGCCTTGGCTGAGAGGTCAAGAATATATTCGTCTGATAGGCTTCTTTATCCCATGAAAAGAGTTGATTTCAATCCTACCGGAGACAGGAAGCCTGAAAACAGGGGCAAGTCGGGCTACGAGCGGATCAGCTGGGATGAAGCCTTAGATATTCTGGCCAAAGAGATTGAGCGTGTCCACAAGACTTATGGGCCTGGCGCAGTTCTTACCACGCCTTCTTCACATCATAATTGGGGCAATGTAGGTTACAGGCACAGCAGCCTCTTAAGGTTCATGGGAATCCTGAATGCTACCTATGTCGACCACAATCCGGATAGCTGGGAGGGTTGGCACTGGGGCGCGATGCATATGTGGGGCTTCGCCTGGAGACTAGGAATTTCGTCGCAATACGATCTCCTGGAAGATGCCTTGAAACACGCCGAGATGGTGATCTACTGGTCTTCTGACCCTGAAAGCACCGCCGGAATCTACGGAGGGCAGGAGTCAAATCAGTGGCGTTCCTGGCTGAAGGAGCTGGGCGTGAAAATGATTGTTGTAGACCAGCACTATAATTTCACCGCTGTAAATTTTGCTGATAAATGGTTTGCTCCCAGGCCGGGAACCGACACAGCGATGGCAGCAGCTATCGCCTATGTCTGGCTTACGGAAGGCACATACGATAAGGAATATATTAAGGAACATACGCACGGATTTGAAAAGTGGAAAAGCTATATACTTGGTGAAGAAGATGGTCTTGCCAAGACGAGTGAATGGGCTGAAAAGGAAACAGGAGTACCAGCACGAGAGATCAGAGCCTTGGCAAGAGAGTGGGCCAGGCGTAAGACTATGCTGGCCTCTGGGAGCGCACTTGGAGGAGGAGCCTGCAGGACGGCCTACGGGACAGAATGGGCAAGGTATATGGTTATGCTGGCAGCCATGCAGGGGATGGGTAAACCAGGGAGCAACATATGGACAACAAACTACGGTGCTCCCCAGAATTTTGACTTCTTCTTCCCCGGATATGCTGAAGGAGGCATATCCGGCGACCCACTAAACACTGCTGCCCACTACCAAATGATCTCACGGGGAATAACAAAACATCCGATAAGGTCTGAAGTGAATGATCCTGGGGGACAGCATATACCCAGGATACTACTTCCTGAATGCATTTTGAATCCGCCTCAGGAGTGGCGAGGGAAGGGCTTTTGTGGCGCCTCACCTGAAACCCAGTTCAAGAAATACAGGTATCCTGAAGATGGATTCTCTGAGGTGAAGATGTTCTGGCGGTATGGTGGTGCCTATATTGGCACCATGAACAACACAAACAGGTGGGTCAGGATGTACCAGAGTCCCAAGCTTGAGTTTGTGGTTAACCAGTCAATCTGGATGGAAGGTGAAGCGCAACTTGCTGACTTGATACTTCCAGCCTGCACCAATTTTGAGAGATGGGACATCGGCGAGTGGGCTAACTGCTCGGGTTACATTCCTCATTGCCATTATACAGTCAATCATCGGACAATAGTGCTACAGAAAAAATGTATTGAACCGCTGGGAGAATCCAAGGCAGATTACGACATATTCGCCGCGGTGGCTGAGAAGCTTGGCTTTTACGAAAAGTTCACCGAAGGAGGCTTAACGGAGCTGGACTGGGTAAAAAAGCTGTTCCAATCAAGTGACCTGCCAAAGTACATTTCGTGGGAAGAGTTTGAGAAGAAAGGCTACTTTATTGTCCCGCTGCCAAAACCTTATAAGTCCACGCCAAGTTTGAGATGGTTTGCCGAGGGGCGGAAGGACGATACCCCAGACTGGGGACCTGTGGGTGGAGGGGTAGCAAGCATACCCGATGCCGAAGGTAACCTGGCTACCCAGACGGGTAAAATAGAGTTTGAAGCAGAAAGCCTCAAACGGTTCGACCCCGATGACTGGGAAAGGCCACCCGTGGCCAAGTATATCCCTTCCTGGGAAGGTCATCACACCAAGGAGCTTTACTCCAAATACCCCCTTCAGCTCATTTCTCCTCACCCGAGGTATAGTTTTCACACCCATTACGATGGTAAGGAAAGCTGGATAAATGAAATACCGGAACACAGGGTTAAAAAAGAAGATGGACGGTATTACTGGGTGATTCGGATAAATTCCAGAGACGCTGAGAAAAGGGGCATAAGAGATGGTGATTTGGTCAACGTCTACAACGACAGAGCAGTTGTCATATGTGCAACGCAGGTTACAGAGCGTGTCCCATACGGCATGGTCCATTCGTATGAGTCCTGCGCTGTTTATGACCCAATCGGAGAGCCTGGCGAATCAGCGGACAGAGGTGGATGTATCAACCTGCTGACACCTCATCATTTTCTATCTAAGAATGCCTGTGGGATGGCTCCAAATTCCTGTCTGGTTGAAATTGAAAAGAGGAGGGAATAAAGATGGCTAAATGGGGTATGGTAATAGATATAACAAAGTGCAATGCTTGCTACAGCTGTTTCATAGCCTGCAAAGATGAGTACTGGGATAACGATTATCCTCCCTATTCCGCGGCCCAGCCCAGGCATGGACAATTCTGGATCAGGATTGAGAAGAAGGAAGGCGGGACCTATCCACATATAAGAGTGTCTTACATGCCTATACCTTGCATGCAGTGTGACGCTGCTCCTTGCATAAAAGCTGCCAAAAACGGTGCGGTATATAAAAGACCTGATGGAATAGTGATAATAGACCCCGAGAAAGCTGTAGGCCAACGGCGAATAGTGGATGCTTGTCCGTACGGTGCAATATTCTGGAACGAGGAGAAACAACTACCTCAGAAATGCAACTTCTGCGTCCAGAGGCTCGAGGACGGGGAAATGCCCAGGTGTGTGCAGGCATGTCCCAGCAAAGCTATGATATTCGGCGATCTGGATGATCCGGAAAGTGAGATATCTAAGCTGGTAGGTTCAAGCAAAGCTGAGGTCTTCCACCCGGAATATAATACAAAACCGAGAGTGTACTATATAGGCCTTGAAAGGGTAACTAAGAACTTTTTGGCCGCCAGTGTGGTATTCGGAGATGTAGATGAGTGTGCCGAAAAAGTTAAGGCAACATTGGTGAACAAGCAGTCAGGGGAAGAAAAAACCGCACTCACCGACGCCTACGGTGTCTTTGAATTCACTGGCCTGAGTGTCGGAAGGTATTCCCTGAAGCTTGAGTATGCGGGATATGCAGAAAAGACCATGGATGTTGACCTTAAAGCTGACAATTACCTGGGAGCTATAAACTTAAACAAAGGCTAATCTCTGAAGCCTGTATTTGACTTCACGTAGAGAGACCGCTTTGGGTCAAGATTTTCCGGCTTTCACTTTTCTGTAGAGCTTTATGTCCCCTACGTTGATGTCTTTTTCTGTGCGTATATCGTGTATCTCCTGGGGATAGTATTCATCCTTCTCTATACTCAGGGAATAGGTGTGGTTAACCTTCATATCCTCAAACCAGAAATCACCGTAGTTGTCAGTCTTGACCGTGAATTTCTCTCCAGTGTCCGAGTCCACGAGGCTGGCAGTTGCGTCCTGGAGACATTTGTCTTCTTCCGGGGAATAGACGGCTCCAGCTACAAAGCTCCTGGGCAGGCCTATGTAATATACGCGCGGCTTGGCTCCGAACTCGGGATGTAATATCTCAGATTTGCTTATCTCGTCCTTCAGATCCTTTTCCTCCCCGAACTTAAGCGCTCCAGTGGGACATGCATCAACACATCTGGGTTCTTTCCATCCTGCATCGAGGAGGTGAGCACACATGGTGCATTTCTGAGCTATATTAAGGTCCCAATTGAAATAAATCACTCCATAGGGACATGCATCGATGCAATTCCTGTGGCCGCTGCATTTCTCGGGGTCGATGATAACTATGCCATCGTCTCTCTTGTATATCGCATGTGCCGTACAGGCGGGGATGCAAGGCGCTTCATCACAGTGCTGACATATGTCGTGAAGATATGTGACCCTGACCTTGGGAACAGTCCCCCTGACCATGTCAGCAATTTTCATCCAGAAGTGCCCGGTCGCGGGCTGTGGTTTTGCGTAGGGAGTCCAGTCGTTACCGACATGCTCGTCCTTGCAGGCGATCACGCAGTTGTAACAACCGTTGCAAATGTCGTAGTTGATAATCAGGGCCTTACCCATTATTTACCTCCTTCAATCCAGGCTTCTAAGCTGGGACCCGCATGCGGGTGGAAGGGACGCTCGAAGGCTTCTGGATACTTGAGCCTGAGCGCTTCCATGTCGGTCTTCTCGACTTGTGCCAGGAAGCCGCTGACTGCGTGGCCGACTGCATTCTTCGAAGTGGTGTTACGGGGTACGATAGTGTTGATGGCGCCACCACGATCGATCTCCCCAAGCGCAATCGGGTCCCACTTCGCACCGTGATCGATATACACCACGCCAGGCATGATGCGCTCGGTGATATATGCGCCCGCCAACACCGTCCCCCGTTCGTTGTAGATTGAGATGATGTCCCCGTTCTTAATACCCCTCTTCTCTGCCTCTGAGGGGTGCAGCCAAGCAGGGTGATATTGGTAGCCGTCGGGACCCTTCACCTTGGAGGTCTCAATTTCACGTATCCAAATCATATCCTTGTGCTCTGAGTGCACGCCCCAGCGCGGGTGGTTGGAGCACACAAGCAGCGGGTACTTCTTGGAGCGTTCGGTACCGATAGTCTCCTCGTGGCTGATGCCTTTTGCAATCCACTTGGGCACTGGTGGCCGCTCCAGATCGTCAGGGAAGTGCTCGACAAGGCCGGTAGCCTCGAATTCGAGCTTGCCGGTCGGCGTTGAAAGCGGATGTTTCTCCGGGTCCTTATAGAATTCGTAAAAGCCGGCGGGCACATCCTCCCAATTATCGGCTGTAGGTACCACGTAGTATCCCTTCTCATTAAGCTTCTCCCAGCTAATGAGGTCGGCACACCGAGAGATTTCCCAGCCGTATTTGATCCAGTCGCGGATAGACTTGCCCTCGGTGTACTCTTCCAACAAGCCCAGGCGCTCAGCAAGTTTACATACAATCTCGTAGTCAGTGTACGACTCACCGAGAGGCTCTACGCACTTGTGTTCCGGAAACAGCAGGTTGTACTGCCCGCTGAAGATGTCGACGGCGATGTCGTCCTCTTCGAGCTTGGTATTCACCGGGAGAATAATGTCGGCCAGCAAACACTCATTCTCCAGCCATATATGCTGGGCGAACATGAACTCGATATCAGGATGACGCATGGCCCGGATGAAGTCGTTACCACAGTTCCAGCTTGTGATCCACGATGGTGAGTCGGTCCAGACCATGTGTATCTTAGAGCAACCCTCCGCCGGGTACTTGTAGTGCACGAACTGGTCTTCGCGGGGGGCTGTCTCGCATTCGACGCCATACCAATCGCATTGACCTTCGAGAATGGCCTTCGGTATATAGGTCTTGGGGATAAACGAGGGGTGATTGGTCTCATCCGGATGGCCGCCCCTGTAGGCCTTGCGCAGGTTGGGTACACGTAGGGACTTGGGTTGTGCGTACTGATCCGGCTTGTCAAAAAGTCCCCACTCTATCATCTTGGCCTGGTTAACACCGGGTTTGCCAAGTCCCTGCATGGCCAGACAAATATTTTGCAGGCGGGCTGCCTCCGTAGCATAGGGACCGCGAATGCCGGGGCCACCATTGCCGATGACCACGGTAGTGCGCTTGCTCGCCCACTCCTCGGCCAGCGCTTTGATTACGCGGGATGGCACACCGGTGATGGGCGCTGCCCACTCAGGCGTTTTCGGCACTCCGTCTTCTTCGCCCATGACATAGGCCTCGTACTTCTCGACGCCAACCGCGTGAGTTTTGAGGTACTCTTTATCATAAGTTCCGTTCTTGAACCAGTGATAAGTAATTGCTAGATACATCGCCGCGTCGGTGTTTGGTAGGATTGGTATCCATCGGTTGGCATGCACAGCGGCGGCATAATTAAGATCGGGAGCTACATAAATCTGCTTGATGCCGAGTTCGGTCCACCAGTAGCTCAATCGACTCGGCAATTGCCCCCCCCAGCCCCAGGGCGTGGTTTCTTGGTCACAGCCCCAGAAAAGAAGTAGTTCCACGTTCTTGGCGATATCATAGAGCAGGTTGCTTTGCTTTCCCTGACCAACCGGCTCGCAACCCCAGAAGTGCTTACTCCCCCACCACCAGCCTTCCCAGCTATCTGGCTGGCGGTTCTGTTGTGTGAAACCACCCCATAGGCGGAGCAGCCTGCGGCCGGCGCCGTGGCAGGCTTGCACGACCTTGTTTTCTCCATGCTGGTCGCTCTCATAAAGAAGAGCGGTAGGCCCGTACTTCGCCTTGACGCGATTCATCTCGCTAGCAATAATGTCAAGAGCCTGGTCCCAAGAAATGCGCTTATACTTGCTTATGCCGCGATTTTGTGGGTTGCGGTTGCCATTGGGATCGAAATCGACACGCATCATAGGGTGGAGGATACGTGCCGGCGAATATACACGGTTCTTGTAGGCAATCGACCACGGCGGCAACAGGGTCTTCATGCTGGGCTCAAAAACCTTGCCCCTCGACTCCATCTTCCAGGGGTTCATATCCTTGGGATCATACTTCCAATCGTAGCGCATCGGGCGGATACGTATGATTTTGCCATCCTTAACGTCCACCATCGAGGCGTTTGAACCATTCTCAGGTACACCGCAAAAGCTGATATCCCTGATAAGCGTTTGTCCTGCCACATCTACAATATTGCCTTTCTCCTTGGGTCGATTTCTGGATTGCTCCTTTTCTATCATATTTGCCTCCATCACTCGTCTTAGAATTCTGACCAACACAATCCGGAAGGCTAGCGCCTCCAGACGAACTGTATTAGGTGGCCGATTGGTTCTCTATAGTAGAGTGTACTTGACTCAAACCACGCTTGTCAAGGTTCTTTACTTGTTGATACTGTCCCTTTCGAGTTGACATATCACTGTCGACCTTCTAAAATGGTGTTGTGGTAGCAAGACACACTCTACTTCGCTCTCACTTTCCTGATGTATGCATCAGCTTTACGCTTCGCCTCAGCCAGTGTGCGTGCTTCGCCTATCCATTTGCTGTTGCACCAGATGTTGTACTCTGCCCTTTTGGTGTGGAAAATGATTAGCATCCTCTTGCCGACCTTCTTCATCCACTCGTCCCCCTCCCATGACCAGTCATCTTTAGCACGAGTCGCAGCTCTATGTCCTTGTACGGTTCGTGTAGCTTTGGATGTACGACTGTGACTACCTTTCCGAAGACTGTAAGAGACAAGGCTTGGGAGAGGCAGAAAGGGCTTTGTGCCTACTGCGGAAAGAGGCTGGTTCGAGCCAACCGAGACCGAGGCTCCAGCGGGGCATGGCATGCCCACCATAGGAAACCCAGAAGTCAGGGGGGTGGAAATTCGCTCGGCAATTGTGCGCTGCTTTGCATCAATCCACCTAACTGCCATCTTAAGATAGGACACAAAGGCAATACGAAGAATCGTGTCGTTCTTTACGACTACCAACTGAAGTATCTTCATGGCGGTGACCCTTTTACACCAATTGACAAGGTTCCAACACCTTTGGATAGGGTGATAGTTCCACTGGACAGGATTAAACCACTTATTTAGCTTTGTTTCTATTAGCATTTTGACCTCCTTGTAGAATAGATGACTTCTCTTGCTACACCTCTCCTATTCACATTTATCATTTTTGTCCGTATCTTTTAGCTTTGTATTGGCTGTCATTTTTCCCTCCTTATCTGTCTTATTCCAGTAGTCATATCTCGCTTAGAGTTACGCCTCGACCTAAGCGTACTCTTCACTCTACGAAGCGGATGCCGATAGTGTTCTTGTTCTGGCGATACCTCAGAATTAACTGTGAGCCTCTGCCCCTCAATGACATCCAGCATGATTGTTGGAAGGGCTAGACAGGATATTGTCAGATTAACTGCCGCATCCTGTACATAATTCGAGTGAACCCAAAATTGTGCAATGTTCCACCCTAGTAGAGTTATTCCTAATACGAGAAGGATGTAAACTAGGGGGTACTTTGCGGGAGGTTTACGAGAACTAGAAGGCATCACAGATACCTCCTATAAAAGAAAAACTCTTTCAACTCAGGCGGAACAGTAAGCACTTGTTCAGAACCTTGACAAGCGTGCAAAAAACAAGGTATAATTCAATGTGGGGATGATTACTTATAGTGGGGAGTCCAAGAGAAACATCCACTCTTTACATCCTTCCAGAATCTTAACAGCATTTTAACATTCATGTTTTATCATTAATTATGAGGTGGCAAATGGGTAGGGCTTGCCAGAAACCGAATTGTTATTCCCCATCGTTACAGGGTCGAGGTTTTCCGCAAGTTTTTAGTATCCCTTTGCACGAGAGTTGCTGCAGCGGGAAACATAAGTAGTTGACAAGGCAACTACAAGAATCTGGAGTGCATGGCTTGCGAAGTGAGCAAACTAAAATTCGGCAGCCTTAATTCCAAAAGGAGGTGAATAGCGGAGTAAATTATCAAAATCTAGAAGAACGAAGAAAATCTTAAAGAAAGGAGTGAATAGTTATGAAGAAATTGTTGGTAATTTCGTTAGCCGTGGTGCTAGTGCTTGCTTTCTCTATCGTCGGTTGTGGAGAGGAGCCGACAGCCCCGACAGCAGTTAAGTTGGGAGCCACTCTTCCCGTAACCGGCATCTTTGCTGGTTTTGGTCAGCAAGGGTGGGGCATGGAAAAGGCTGTCGAGGATTGGAATGCTGAATATGGCGGAATGTATCTGTCAGAGTGGGACGTAACGGTGCCCGTCACGATAACAATCAAGGATAACCAGAGCGACTCCACACAGGTGGGACCTCAGAGTACGGAACTGGTTGTAACGAATGGGGTACACGCCCTTCTATCACCTAATGCACCTTGCGACCTGCACGACCCTACGACTTCTGTAGCTAATGACAATGGTATCCCACAGGTTATTCCCGGCGGTCCCTTTGAGCCCTGGTATTTTGGTTCACAGGGGGGATCAGCGCCGGAATACACCTGGTTTTCCGGCTTTGCTATAGGTGAGCCGCAGCCGGCTCCGCGCGATGTTCCCGGATATACCATGGTCGACACATGGTTTATGTATATGGATGAGGTCGATGCCCTGAACACCACTAACGGAATAGTGGGGGTCTTTGCCTCGTCTGACTCAGACGGTACAGGTTGGTATAACACATTCCCCGGGCTATTGACGGCTGAAGGTTATACTGTTGCAAATGTCACCGGACTGTTTCCCATAGAGCCTATGCCGGACTTTACCGATATGGTACACCAGTGGCAGGCTGCTAACGTGACAATACTCTGGGGCAATTGTCCCGGCGCTCATTTCGGCAACCTGTGGAGCACATGCTATGCGGAGGGCTTCCGACCGAAGATATGTTTGGCCGCAAGGGCAGCCCTTTTCCCTGAGGATGTAGCGAGCTGGGGTACAACCCCACCATTAGGTTGGGGTGTGGGATCAGAGATATGGTGGTCACCTGGTTATGATACAGCGGACGGCTTCGTCGGCATTGGTAACAGAACGTCAGCCTCGCTGGCTGCAGAGTGGGCTGCAGAGCCGGGCAACCCCCCATTGAACCGGGCTATCGGAAGCGGCTACCTGGCAGCTCAGATCATGCTCGATGCCATCTACGAGGCAGGCGATGTTGATGGGGACGCCATCAATGACGCCCTGGCGGACACTGACATGTACACCATCAAAGGCTGGGTAAATTTTGACCCGGTGACACACTTCAGCGCTCAGCCTCTCTCCTTTGGTCAGTGGTTTTATGACGATGTGGAGGAGGAGTTTACACTTTACATAACTGCCTCGGCCCTAAGCATCATACCTGAGGAAGAAGAACCGATATTCCCGCTTGATGAGTTGTATTGATATACTGTGTGTATGAATAGCCTACGGGCTAAGGTCTAGGTAGCAGAAGACCGATACGGTGCTTGCACCGTATCGGTCTTCTCTGTATAATACGGTACTAAGTTTCGGGGCACAGATGGAAGTCTCGCTGGTTGGATTAGCTTCTCCTATCATAAGGGGTATTCTCCTCGGGGGGCTATACGTGGTGATTGCCCTGGGTCTTTCGTTGATTTTCGGGGTGATGAAGCTGATAAACGTAGCTCACGGAGACCTAGTCATACTTGGCAGTTACTTTGCTTGGGCAATCATGGGCTGGTTGGGGATAGACCCTTTTCTCAGCTTAGTTGTGGGAGTGCCTCTGTTTTTTATACTCGGTTTCTTTGTGCAAAAATTCATTATCAACCGAACTTTCAGGATATCTTTGGACGCTGCACTAATCGCTTGTTTCGGGATTTCCATAATAGTTCAAAGCATTTGCCAGATTGTCTGGACTCCGTTTAACAGGAGCTTGACAACCTCTTACCAACTGCAAACTTTTGCCGTGGGACCGGTTATTATCTCGCTTAGATATCTCCTCAATTTCATTGGTGGTTTAACGGTGATGATTGCCCTACGTGAATTCCTGAGAAGAACTTATCTGGGCAAGGCAATCAGTGCCGCCTCACAGAACGAGCCGGTAGCTGAGCGTATGGGGATAAATCCGAATCGCACTTATTCCTTCGCGTTTGCCATCGCTATGGCCTGTGCGGCGGTTGCCGGTGTGCTCCAGGGGTTGACTTTTTACTTCAGCCCAACATCAGGATCCCCTTTCTTGATCATCTCCTTTGGCGTGATAATAATAGGGGGTTTAGGCAGTATGGCGGGGACATTTATCGGAGGCATGATCTTTGGGTTAACCCAGACCCTCGGGGCTTATCTCTCGGGGGGTTCTATGATGGTGCAAATGATTGCCCCCTATTTGCTGGTGTTTGTTGTATTAGCCGTGAGACCGCAAGGCATATTTGGTCGTTAGAGATAAGATGAAGCTTCTCCGATTGACAACGTTGGTATCAGTAGCAGTCCTGGTGGTGCTGGCATTATTCCCGTTGATAGGAATCCCTCTAAGTTGGCTTAATTACCTCTTTTCCTTCTTCATATACCTCGCTCTGGCGAATATGTGGAACTTGCTTGCCGGCTATACCGGACTGATATGTCTGTGCCCGGCTGCTTTTGTTGGGCTGGCAGGTTATACAATGGCTATAGGCACGCACGTTGGTGTGCCTTTTCAGGTTGGGTTAATTGCTGGAGCTGCAGTAGCGGCACTATTTGCTCTGATCATATCTTATCCTGTCTTCAGAATGAAGGGCATCTATTTTGCTATCGGGACATTAGTTCTACCGGAAGCGCTCAAGGCTTGGTTTAATTTCTGGCGCCCTGTCGGGAATGAGTACCAGGGCATGGGTGCCGGTTACTCGGTAGTAGGTGTGGCCGGGATTACACTCGGGGAAAAGTATTGGCTGGCCCTCGCCATCGCGGCGGCGTCAATTTTCGTAGTACACATAATTTTAAGAGCAAGGTTGGGCCTGGGACTGACAGCAATTCGCGATAATGAGAACACCGCCGCAAGTTCGGGGGTAAATATTTTCCGATTGAAGTTATCTTCCTTTCTCATTGCCGCCTTCATAATGGGCTTAGCCGGCGCTGCCTATTACATCCACGTTCCGAGTATACAACCGAAGGGCGGCTTCAATATATCGTGGCTACTTCTGCCATTGATGGCTACTGTCATCGGGGGTGAAGGCAGTGAAGAGGGGCCGATTATAGGAGCAGCCATAGTTACTTTTTTAAGGTTCCTATTGGCTGACTATGGTGCCTGGAGCTTGTTTATACAGGGAATCATCCTGGTTGTCGTAGTGGTAGTGATGCCACAGGGTATTGCGGGCTTGCTGCGCCGGGTCGGAGCTTATCGCTTCCCACAGAAACTCTTTCAGGCAGCCGAAGGCAAAATACACAAAACCTGAAGTAGAGCTGTGGGCTAATTGGTAGTGAAGGTTCTATGTGATACAATTCAGCGGAGTAAAAAGGTAACGATGTCGGAAACAGCGGTTCTTTCCATCGATGGAGTAAGCAAGAGTTTCGGGGGGATACATGCGATTCAAAACATAACTTTTGGGGTTCGGGCAGGTGAAGTCCTGGGTTTGATGGGCCCTAATGGTGCCGGCAAGACGACTCTATTGAATCTCATAGCCGGTGTATATCGCCCTGACTCCGGCAGGATACTTTTTGAGGGGAGAGACATCACGCGTTACCCACCGCATAAAATCTGTCACCTTGGAATTGCCAGAACTTACCAGATTCCTCAGCCGTTTACCAGTCTATTGGTGCAGGACAATCTTATGGTAGCGGCAAAATACGGGAATAAAAGAGGTGATACACTTGAACTTGATGAAATACTTGACCTTGTAGATTTGTTAAAACAGAAGGATACGATAGCTGGCGATTTAGCAACGGTCAGTCTTAAGAGACTCGAGCTAGCCAGGGCTCTGGCCAGCAATCCGACATTAATACTGCTGGATGAAGTCGCTGCTGGTTCAACTGAGGCGGAACTCCCGCGGATACTGGATATAACAAAACAAGTGCGCAAGATGGGGAAGACGATTATATTGGTGGAGCACGTTATGAAAGTGATGGTGGAGGCAGTTGACAGGATCATCGTAATTGACAAAGGGGAGAAAATCGCCGAAGGGACGCCGGGTGAGGTGATGGAAGATGAGAAGGTACTGGCAGCTTATTTCGGTTAGCGTTAAAGATAAGTTTATTTTGGACTGACATGGAAAAGCATACTCAAGAAATATCTCAAGAAGCACTGCTGAAAATCAGTAATATAGATGTATTCCACAGCACTTTCCAAGCCCTGTGGGACGTGTCATTAGAAGTCAAAGCCGGCGAAATAGTCGGTCTTATCGGTGCCAATACCTCAGGTAAATCTACACTACTGGACGCAATATCAGGTTTGCTACATCCTGCTAAGGGCAAGATTGAATTTGACGGGCAAGACATCTCCACTATGGAACCCTACCGCATAGTTGAACTTGGCATCACCCAGGTTCCAGAAGGAAGAGGAATTTTTCCCGACATGAGCGTGCTGGACAATCTCATACTGGGTTCATACAGCCAGAGGGCGCGGGCGAGAAAAAGAGAAAACTTGGAAAACGTTTATCAACACTTCCCTATACTGGAAACGAGGAAGAAGCAAACGGCTAAAACGCTCAGTGGGGGAGAGCAGCAAATGTTGGTAATAGGGCGGGGCTTGATGGCGGACCCTAAGCTTATGCTGCTGGATGAGATGTCTCTCGGCCTTGCCCCTATTATTATTACCAGTCTATACAAAGCGTTACAGGAAATCAGAGAGAGGGGCATTACCATTCTCTTTGTGGAACAGAATGTGAGGCGAAGCCTGGAGGAAGCTGACCGGGCTTATATTCTGGAAGTGGGGCGTGTTACCCTGAGCGGCACTGCGGGGGAGCTCCAGGAGGAGGAGGCGGTTAAAAAGGCATACTTCGGAGTATGAAGTCGATCAGGATGCGCGACAAATGACTACGGAAGTCCTAGCCGGCTGGCTCTGGCCATCGGGATTGCATAAATTTTACTCACGCAAATAGTCTTGCGCTTGAAGCTGGGACTTGGGTTTGCCACCATTCAGGATAGCAACAGAGCTGCAACCAGTTCCAGGGTGGATGTTTTCAGATTAATGTTACTGGTCACGGAAGGTATTGCGGACCCTGTACGCCGTAATAGTCGAAATCACCAGTCTCTACTGCCATTAGCTAGCAAAATAATGGCAAAGGTGATTTAAAACTTGAAAAGACTAGCGGCATTTTTAGCCTAAACCCATTGACAAACATCGCCACTTAAGAGATAATCACCTTATTAAATGGTTAAAATTAGATTACGCCGTATGGGGAGGAGAAATAAACCGTTTTACCGAGTGGTAGTAGCCGATAGTCGCTCTCCCCGTGATGGTAAATTCATTGATATCATCGGCCACTACGATCCTTTAACTGACCCCGCAACTATAAGCATTGATGGGGAAAAAGCTTTAAAGTGGCTTAGATATGGCGCTCAACCTACAGATACGGTGCGCAGCCTGCTCGATAAACTAGGCATAATGGATAAGATTAAGCCGACCTCAGGCCAAAACTAACTGTTAAGGAGGCGAAATGAAAGACCTGCTGGAATACATTATTAAAGCCATTGTGGCAGAACCTGACGAGGTAAAAATCACTGAGGAAAATAGTGATGAAGGCTTACTATTTAAGCTAGAGGTTGCTGCCGATGACAAAGGTAGGGTTATCGGCAGACAAGGTCGCGTAGCTCAAGCACTACGAACGCTACTTAGAGTAAAAGCAGCTAAAGAAGATACTCGAGTCAGACTGGAAATATTATAATCAGGATTGATAACAGCCAATTCCCAGGTTTGTTAATTCCGAATTATACGCACGCCTGGTCATGCTTTTCGGGTAGGCTGATAATTGCTTGAGAAAGGGATTATTAATCCCTGAGAGCAGTTTCTGTCCTCAGTAGATGTAATCTTTAGTAATGTACAGTATCGTTTTAATGTCATTCTCCTGACCCCTGCCCATGGTGGTAGAACTTCCTTATTTTAAAAATTTTCCTTATGGGTTCGTAACACAACAAGCCTTTGACAATTCTCGCCATACAATCTAAAATAAGGCGCAAAATCGAACGGTATTGTTATAATATTTTCAAACTCAAAGGAGGTATATATGGACCTTGCGCTTACAGGCGAACAAAAAGTTCGCAAACAGGAGTTCTATGATACATGTAAGGAACTCGAAAAGAAGAGACCGCCAAGCTTTCTGGGATTTGAGACCATCTATGAAAACGATGAGTGTTGGGATTATAACCTACATTGCGCCAAAGAATTTGCTAAAAAGGGATGGCTTGCCCTCGGTTGGCCACCAGAATATGATGGCAAAGGAGATATGATGGACCGCGTCCTCTTTGCCGAAGCCAGGGGATACTACGGTGTTCCTGGAGTAGATATTTTTGGAGTGCAAATGCTTGCCCCGACCTTATTACAGGCTGCAAGTGAAGAAATAAAGAGAGAATTCCTGCCACCTATTGCCCGGGGAGAAGTTATGTGGTGTGAGCTGTGGAGTGAGCCCAATGCCGGCTCGGACCTAGCCTCTCTGAGCACGACAGCAATAAAAAAAGGTGACGAGTACATCATAAATGGACAGAAAACCTGGAATACCGGTGCTCACAAAGCCGATTGGGGCTTTGGCGTATTCAAGACGGACCCGTCTGCCCGAAAGCATCACAACATGACCTTTATTCTCCTTGATATGAAAACACCAGGGATCACAGTAAGGCCGATTCCATACCTGGATGGACATGCTCCTTACAGCGAGGTTTATTTTGACGATGTTCATGTGCCAGCCAAGAATATTGTCGGCCAGGAACACGAAGGCTGGGCAGTGGTCAATCTTCTGGCCGGTTTCGAGAGATCGGGCATAAATGAAATCATGAGCATGTTCCGCGGACTGGAAGACCTGGTGGAATTTTGCAATAAAACCAAGCGGAACGGGCAACTACTAGCCAAGGATCCACTTATACGGAATCGGCTGGCTGAACTGGCCGGCGAATTAGAAGCAGCCCGTGCCTTGGCATATCGCGTAGCTGATTTGCAAAACAGAAATGAAATGTCCCTGATGGACGCCTCAGCAGGCAAAATTTTCTTCAGTGAATTGGGCGAGCGTTTTGCTTTTGTGGCTACCGACATTTTAGGTCCCTACGGACAAGTCAAGACCTCTCGCTGGGCTCCTCTAGACGGTGTGTGGGAGAGGATGTTTCACGAACACTTCATAACCAGCGTATCCATGGGAACAAATGAGATACAAAGGAATATCATCGCATGGTACGGCCTGGGCTTACCCAGGATGAGATAAACCAAGCTTCGATAAGGAGGAATAATGGACCTTAGATTTACTGAAACACAAGAAATTTTGAAGAAAATGGCACGAGATTTCCTTACTACAGAATGTCCTAAGACTCTAGTCAGAAAACTCGAACAAAGTGAGGAAGGGTACTCTCCAGAACTCTGGAAGAAGATGGCTGAGCTAGGCTGGATGGGACTCATCATACCTGAAGAATACGGTGGTATGGGTTATACGTTCCAGGACCTTATTGTCTTATTGGAGGAAATAGGTAGAAATATTCTTCCTGGACCATTAATAGCTACTACAACTAGTACTTTCATCGTACTCGAGGCGGGCACTGAAGAGCAGAAAAAGGAATTACTTCCCAAGATAGCACAAGGTGAACTAATTGTTACGACGGCTCTACTCGAAGGTGACGGCGTCTTCGATGCTTCTGGGATAGCTGTCAAGGCAACACCAAAAGGAGACGACTTCGTAATAAACGGGACAAAGCTCTTCGTTGAAATGGCCCATGTTGCTAACCACATAATCTGTGTCACGAGGACAAAAGATGGCACTGCGCCCGAGAAGGGCATCACCCTCTTTATTGTCGACTCCAAAACTGCCGGACTAAGTTGTGAAGTAATGCCCACAATCGCCGCAGATAAGCTATGCGAGGTGCGTTTTGATAACGTCACTGTACCCAAGAAAAATATGCTCGGCAAGATAGATGAGGGATGGCCTGTTGTGGAAATGATGTTGCGCAAAGGTGCCATCGCTAAGTGTGCCGAATCTCTAGGTGCTATAGAGACTTGTGTAGAAATGACTATAGCTTATTCGAAAGAAAGAACTCAATATGAAAGACCCATAGGCGCTTTCCAGGCCCTTCAACACAAAATGGCTGACATGTGGACAGCAATGGAAACGAGCCGTTATCTGGTTTATGAGACAGCCTGGATGGAGTCGGAGGATCTTCCCTGCGCTAAAGAAGCCTCTATGGCAAAGGCATATGTCAACGAGGTCTACAAGGATACTGCCAAGTGGGCAGTGAGATTACACGGAGCAATCGCTACCAGTGCTGACCACGACATACCTTTCTATTACCGTAGAAGCAAGGCTGCAGATATTGCTTTTGGTGGTACTGATTTCCACAGGGAGATAGTGGCCCAGAAAATGGGACTGGCTTGAAGCCACATCATACAATAAGTAGCTCATTGGCCGCATTTGTGGATAGCGGGTCCTTTAATAGTCTGTGTTTGATATCTTCTGGCGACTCAGGAAATTTGAGGTCCGGATACTCTATCAGGCAAAGATGACGGTTGTTGAAGGTGACAAAGTCTACCAGTTGCTAGACTGAGCCTTGTACCTGTACAAATTGGATAAAGCTTTAATTGAGGCACTGAGCGCGGGATATACAGGAAATTGCTCGCGTTCAAAAGCCTTTTTTGCCAACAAGTGATAACTTCTATCCACTTCATCTTCAGAATAAGCATCGAGTGAAACGCAAATCATTATGGTCTTGCCCATTTCATCTCGAGCGTACCTACAGCCCTGAACCATAATCTTAATCAGTTCTTTCAGGAAATTTTCAGTTGCTTCCCCCAACACATGCCGCAGGTAACGCACTTCATCAAAGTGCAACACTATTGAGTGAATATTCTTATCATGAGACAATGCTGTGATAGCATCTGCAAGTGTCCCTGTTGTTCCCGGTACGTTATAAAATATTGGCCAAGCATCCAGGGGATTATTTATGCTTGTCCCCGCTAGTGGAACCATTTTTCGCAAATCGGCTATCGTTTCCTTCGTGAATTGAGGGACTTCCAGTCCTGCTTTCACACATAAATCAGTTTCAAGCACGCTAAAACCACCGGAGTTGGTAATAATAGCGGTCCCTTTCCCCGAAGGGAGTGGCACACAGGACAATGCCAAAGCTGTATTTAATAGTTCATCAAAGTCCTCCACTTGGATTACCCCCGCCTGTCTGAAAAGTGACCTCCAGATTTCTGGCGAACCGGCTAATGAGCCTGTGTGAGAAGATGCTGCCCGGCTGCCGTGCTCTGTTACTCCTCCTTTAAGTGCAAGTACCGGCTTCAGTTCCGCAGCTTTGGTCATCGCTGTTTTGAGACGTTCACCGTTTTTTGTTCCCTCCATATATAAAGCTATAACCTCAGTCTCAGAGTCATGTGCCAGGTATTCCAAGAAGTCGGGACAGTCGAGGTCTATGGCATTCCCATAGCTGATGACCTTACTGAACTTTACATTCCTTAGCTGCCCAACGGACAAGAATTGCTCGGCAAAGGTGCCGCTCTGTGAAATCACCCCAACCGGACCTTCTTCAGCCAAGAGATCCGGAATAAAAGCTAAACCAGATTTAGGGCAACATATACCCATGCAGTTAGGACCAATTAAGCTAATTTTGCCCCTGGCTATCTTCTGTACCTCGTCCTCTAAAACTTTCCTTTCTTCTGCTCCAGTTTCACTAAAACCGGCTGTAAAGACATGCACCGCTTTTACGCCCTTTTCTATACACTCGACCAATACGCTCGGAACGATTAATGCCGGCACTGCTATGACAACATAGTCAACCACGCCTTCTATATCTAAGATGCTGGCGTAGTACCTTTTACCGTGGAGCTCTTTGTACTTTGGATTAACCAGGAACAGACCGTCTTTGAGTTTTGTACCCATTAAAGCCTGCGAGAAGCCATCGCTGTCGGAAGCTCCTATTACAGCCACAGTTCTTGGGTGGAAGATATACTCGAATTTTCCTAGTTTATCTGCTTTCAATACAAGCCTCCTAATTACAATGTGAACCGGAAATTTTTAGCCTGGGTTAAGATTAAGTTATAGGAGAGGCATTATACAAGGCTTCGATTTTTCCAAAATCCAAATGCAATTTACCACATTTTGAATAGGGTATCAAATATACTTTTTGCAGAAACTGCCGATTAGCCCACTTGGAGAAAATCTTCAAGCTCAAAGCAACATTTACAACGTATAAACTCTTTGCTATACTTCGGCGGAGGTAGCCTTGCATCTTTGCTCACAAAAAATCAATCAGCATGGCAATCTCAAAAAGGTTGAAATTAAGAGTTATCGACCATATGACTATAACGGCATACTGTCTCTTACCGTGAATTTGTCTCACCATTCACCTGAGCTAAAGAGGTATTACTGAATAAGGAGTATGAAGAAAACGCACCGGCTTAACTTAGACTTCCTCTTCCACCCCAATTCGATCGCTCTTGTCGGAATCACAACTGCTACGACTTGGCATTGGACGCGTACTTTCCTGGAAGGACTTATCGAAATTGAATTCGACCGACCCCTCTATCTCGTTAATCCCAAGGGAGGGGAGATTGAAGGTCATAAGGTTTTTACCAGCCTAAAAGATGTTCCTGGCAACATCGACTACGTAATCGGCCTGGTTAATGCCCAGATTGCTCCCAAGCTTGTGGAGGAATGTGCTGAAAAAGGGGTACGGGCAATTCACTTCTGTACAGCGGGCTTTAGTGAGACTGGCGAAGAAGAGAGAATAAAGCTGGAGAACGAACTGGCGGAAATCGCCCGCGAGAAGGGCATCAGGATTCTCGGTCCTAACTGTATGGGCATTTACTGCCCCAAATCACGCCTATCCTACAGTCCGGCTTTTCCTAAAGAAAGCGGCCCAGTAGGAGTCATTAGTCAAAGTGGTGGCAACTCAATCTATCTGGTCAGGCAAGCAGCGTTGCGAGGCGTTCGCTTCAGCAAGGTTATAAGCTACGGCAACGCCTGTGATATCAATGAAACCGATCTGCTCGAATATCTTGCTAATGATGCAGATACCAAAATACTAGCCCTTTACATTGAAGGAATTAAGGATGGGAAACGATTCCGCAGGGCCCTGGAGGAGGCAACGAAGGAAAAGACAGTGATATTGCTCAAAGGGGGGGCTACCGAGGGAGGCGCTCGAGCAGCCGCCGGTCATACAGCGTCACTCGCTGGAAGCCGGGCCACTTGGGATGCTCTTTGCAAACAGCTGGGAATCATTAGTGTCAGCAGCATCGAAGAAATGATCGATGTATTGGTCACACTGCTGTTCCTGCCACTCCCCAGAGGCAGGAATGCATTGTTATTCGGTGCTGGAGGGGGAGCCAGCGTCCTAATCGCCGACGAGTTTGAAAGTAGAGGGTTAAGAGTCCCTCCAATCCCCTCAGAGATCGTTGCTCAGATACGGAAATTTACTCCCATCGCAGGCAATATCTTGCGAAATCCAGTTGATTATTCACAGGCCATGATGAACACTGAGGGCGTAATTAAAACCTTCGGTATATTATCAAGGTGGGAAGGAATTGATTTCCTGGTTACATTTGTCAGGACAGGTCAATTCACAGCGTCTCGAATCTCAGAAACCCAATTAAAAAATTTGTTAATGAGCAGGTTTCCCATGAAGCAGGAACTTTTCCCCAAGCCAGTAGTCATGGTGATTGAACCCAGTATTGTGCCCGAAGAGGCTAAGGCTATTCTGTCTGCTATTCGTAGTGCTATTTCGTCCGGGTTGCCTGTGTACTTCTCTTTTGCTACCGCCGCCAATGCCATTAATTTAGTGTTGAACCACACCGAGAGGCAGTCTAAAAAGTTTTAGGCGAAGACTCAGGTAGCTGCTCTTGATTACAGTTGCCGGGCTGGCAAGAGTATAATACCACAAGCAAAAGTAACGACAATGGAGAGAACCATTATTATGCTTGCCAAAATCTAAACGCCCCTAAATAAAGGTTTCGAACTTTTAGTTAGACATCAGTTTTTTTTAAAATTTATTTTTTAGAGTCTGGAATTTAAGATGAGTACATCTCGGAATTATCAAACACAAGGCGTCATTTTAAAACAAACTAAGCTTGGTGAATTTGACAAGATTGTCACTATTTATACCCCAGAATTTGGCAAGTTAAGGGCAGTAGCTAAGGGAGCTTGCCGTCCCAAGAGCAAATTGGGTGGTAATGTAGAACCATTGACGCATAGCTTGATGCTGTTAGCCAAAGGGCGTAATCTCGATATTGTTACCCAAAGTCAAACAATAAATGGTTTTCTAGCTTTGAAAAGTGATTTATGGCGCATGGCTTGCAGCCTTTATATCTTAGAGCTTGTCGATTCATTTACAGTTGAGGGCGGTGAGAATCGCCCTTTGTTTGATTTATTGCTTGATATCTTAAATCAACTGAGCGAGCCAGATAGCAATGAGGCTGTATTGCGTTATTTCGAGCTACACCTTCTTCACTATCTTGGCTACCGTCCCCAGTTGCACCGATGTGTTATCTGTGATTCGCCCCTCAAGCCAGTGATAAATTTTTTCAATCCCGGCAAGGGTGGGCTCTTGTGTCCTCATTGCAACACTGAAGAGAATCGCTGTTATGGGCAAATTGAAGCAATTTCATTGGAGCCCACACTTCCCATTTCGGTGGGAGCTTTGAAGGTTCTTCGCTTATGGCAAAACTGTAATTATGCCACTGCAAGGCGGGTCAGAATAAAACTGGAATTATTCTGGGAGTTAGAGCAGGTATTGCATGTGTATATAAGATATATTTTACAGCGGGAGCTTAAATCCCTGACTTGGCTAAAAGAGTTAAAGAGTGGAATTGCCGCTGTGTGAACTCAGCACTTGACAAGCATATTAGGGAGATGTAAAATCGCTGGACGCTTAACAGCGGCAGGATAGTGAAGTAATATGAATGGAGAGTGTTTAGTATTCTAAATCAATCTTCAAGTTAATTTGCTCCCTGATCCACACCCCCCCTTTCAGCAGTAGCGTGCTGATTCATTGAAAGGATGGCAAAGTTAATTTACTATTGAATATAAGCTATGTATATCGTAATAGCAGGCTTAAGTGCTATAGGGAAGAATCTGGCGGAGCTCCTTGCCAAAGAAGGGAACGAAGTACTGGTTATAGACCGAGACCCTGGGAGATGCAATGCAATAGCAGAGGGTTCTGACGTGATGGTAATCACAGGAGATGCTGGTCAGAAGTCCACCCTCGAAGAGGCGAGAGCCAGGAGTGCCCGTGCCTTTGTGGCCGCAGCTGGCGACGACTCGGAGAATCTAATGCTTTGCATGATAGCCAAGGAAATTGGGGTAAAAAATGTGATTTCTCTTGTAGATGATGCAGACCATGCAGAAACCTTCAGGCAGGCAGGGGTTAATTTACAAGTTTATCCAGATATGGTAGCAGCCAAGCACATCCAGCGCCTGATTTCCCAGCCTTATGTGAAAGACTTTCTCTCTTTCGAAGGGGCAGAGATCTTCGAAATAGAGATTGAGGAGGGGATGAAATGTGTCGGGCAAAGTGTTTCTAACCTAGCAACTCCAAACGGTATAAAGGTCCTCGTGGTACAGAGAGGGGGAAAATATTTGAGTGCGGATAGGGAGATACAGCCTAAAGATTGGCTGACTCTCTTTGTGAATCGGGAATCTGCCAAAAAGGGGACCGAATTTATGAATAGATGGTTCTCCAAAGGGTAAGATTAACCCTACACATAATTGGCTCGTTCCTAAAATACTTCGCCTTCGTCTATATCATTCCTTTAGTAACAGCTCTTTACTATGGCGAGGAGAAGTGGCACATTTACATGTATGTGCTGCTGCTCGTTATCACTCTCGGTATCGGATTAATTCTTGAGTTTAGATTCAAAACCGATAAGGTAATAGATCGCGCCGATGGTTTTACCATAGTAGCCTTCACCTGGCTTATCATCCCACTAATCAGTACACTCCCTTATGTATGTCTGGGGTTGGGTTTTCTCGATGCCTTTTTCGAAGCCATGTCAGGCTTCACCACCACCGGGGCTACCATACTAAATGTGGTAGAGGATTTACCCAGGAGCGCTCTATTATGGCGTAGCCTTACTCAATGGTTGGGTGGGATGGGGGTGATTCTTCTATTTATCTCTATCTTGCCCAGGCTAGGAGTAGGAGGCTCTCAGCTCTTTGACCGAGAATTTCCTGGACCGTTACCAGAAAGGCTACGTCCTAGATTCAGAACTACAGCAAGGCTTCTCTGGACGATTTACGTGGGATTGACTGTCGCTCAGATAGCGCTCCTTCATTTTCTGGCCAAGATCCCATTCTTTGACTCACTTTGCATCTCTTTCGCAACCATACCTACTGGAGGATTTACCCCCACAACGGCAAGTATCGGAGCCTATGCTAATCCCCTGGCTGAATATATCATTATGGTCTTTATGTTCTTAGCGGGCACGAGCTTCATACTTCACTATCATTTTCTACGGGGAAACTGGAAAGTAATTAAAGGCGAGGAGTTCAGGCTTTACTGGATTATCCTGGTGGTAGCTATCTTGCTAATAATAATTTCACAAGGCTTGAACTCATATAGAGATGGAATGTTTCAGGCAATCTCAATTATGACTACCACAGGCTTCGTTACTGCTGATTTCGGTTCCTGGTACTCTGGCGCCAGAATAGTGCTTCTGGCTTTGATGTTCATCGGAGCCTGTAGTGGCTCAACTGGTGGAGCAATTAAAGTAGTACGGGTTTTAACCCTTATAAAACATGCCCGGGTAATGATGAGGAAAGCCATTTTCCCGAAAGCTGTGATCCCGGTGAAACTTAACCAGAAACCCCTCTCGGAGGGAATAATCCGAGATATAATTTCTTTCCTTTTTCTCTATATTCTCGTTGCTATTTTAGCTTCAATAGTACTTAGTCTCCTGGGACTTAATTTGGAGACATCAATTTCAGGAGTAGCTGCTACTCTGGGGAATGTTGGGCCTGGTTTAGGTGCTGTGGGTCCCAGTTCGAATTATGCCTGGCTTCCTGGTCCAGCCAAGTTCATCTTAACTATCTGCATGTGGTTGGGACGGCTAGAATTGTTTACCGTCATTATTATACTTTCTCCTCGCTTTTGGCGAGGCTAATCAATCTACAGTAGAAGTTCAAGGAATTTTTAAGCTATACTTTGCAATAGGTTTATGGTCAAGGTCGCTTTTCCAGGGGAGCGGGGTGCTTTCAGCGAAGACGCTGCGGCAAAGCTTTTTGGCACGGACACTGTTTTTTTACCGTGTACCCGGCTTAAAGAGGTTTTTGAACTTGTGTCGCAGGATAAGGTTGAATTTGGGGTGGTCCCAGTCGAGAACTCTCAAGCCGGCAGTATCAACGAGACCTATGATCTATTATTGGCGTATCCTCTCAATATATTTGCTGAAGTTATTCTCAAGGTAAGCCATCACCTGATGGCTCTGCCAGGAGAAGAATTGTCTGGTATAACTACGATTTACTCTCATCCTCAAGCCTTAGCTCAATGTGCGGAATTTTTAAGTAAACTGAAAGTCGAAATTATGTCTATCTATGACACCGCGGGCAGTGCCAAAATGATAAAAGAGAAAAAATTAAAGAACTGTGCTGCCATAGCTAGCAAAAGAGCTGCCGATATTTATGGGCTGGAGATTCTAGCACCGGAAATTGAGACGAATATCAACAATTACACTAAATTCGTGGCTATCTCCAAACAGAAAGCTAACCCCGCGCAGAAAAACAAGACATCTCTTGTATTTGCTGCTGAACATAAGCCTGGCTCTCTATATAGAATTTTGGGTATCTTCGCCACCAAGAATATAAATTTAACAAAACTTGAGTCGAGACCAAGCAGGACGGAGCCCTGGGAATATGTTTTCTATGCTGATTTCGAGGGTCACTTAGATGGCAAGGTTTACCAGGAAGCTGTGAAGGAGTTACAGAGAGAAGCTGCCTTCGTTAAGATACTTGGCTCTTATCCTCAAGCCACGTGAGGTCCCTTAGCAACTCGAATCGCCATTGCGAGCGAAGCGTGGCAATCTCAAACCTTGCTCTAGCAACTTCACCTTAGTACCAGGATGCCTCGCGATACGTACTCATGGTAAGTGGTCTGCCTTTTTCAACGTTGTCCGGATTCCGCAGACTCCCTTCCATCTCCCACTCTGTAACATGTTAGCTTTCCCTTCTCACCATGAAAAACAAAGGAATTGAAATCAGCTCCATGGCCACGGCAAACATGATTAAGTAGCTAATAGAATGCCCATACAGTAGCCCCATCACAACACCACCCAGACCCCAGCCAGCCCCGTACATCGTATTGAAGATTCCGTAGGCAAATCCCCTCCGCTCTATAGGCGTCAGGTCGGCGACGGCGGCGCGCATAATCGTTTCCTGAATCCCCAGCACCACACCCCATAAGACCATGCCAATCAGCACCGAGCTGTAGCTGGTCGAAAAGGCGAAGAAGGTAATGGGCAAAGTCAACAAAGGAATGGCCAATAAAGATGTAAGCCCGATTCTGTCGTACGTTCTGCCCACGACAAGAGCGGCCACACCATCCACGGCCATGGCAATGGCATAGATTATGGGAATCTGAAAATCAGGAACTATAGCTTGAGCTGCGAGATGTAAGGAAATCAGCTGGAAATTGGCAAATCCGGCCACCGAAACCAGAGTGAATGCAGTGTACATCCAGAAAACCCTGGGAAGTTTGGTCTGGATGTTCTGCTTGCTTGGCCCCTCCGGAGCTTCAAGTCTCACCGGCGAAGGAAACTTCTTCCTAGCCACGGCCAAAACAGCCAGGGTTAGCAAAGCTGGTATCCACATGAAGGTGAAACCCTCCCGATAAGTACCGTGGTAAAGAAGAACAAGGGAAAAGGCGATAGGGCCAATGATGGCACCGACCTGGTCCAGCGCTTCATGAACAGCAAATCCCCAGCCTCTCCCCACCTTCTTGGTAGCATAAGAAAGCATAGTATCCCTGGCCGGATTCCTTATTGCCTTTCCCACCCGCTCCAGGATGATAAGCACAACAGCAAGCTGCCAGTAGCCGGCAAATGCCAGCAAAGGAATAGAAAGGATCAACCCGTAACCGACAAATGTCAAAAGCCAGTATGCCCTGGTGCGGTCGGCAACATAGCCGGAAGCCAGGCGCAGACCATAGCCAATGAATTCACCAACGCCGGCTACCGAACTGATGACACCGTAGCTTGCTCCCAGTTGATACAGGTACGGGCCGGTAACCGCTCTAGCTCCTTCGTAGGTTACATCTCCGAACAGGCTGACAATCCCCAGGAGAATGATGAAGTACACGACAATTTCCCCTACATTTTTGAATTACTGTTTGCGCTGCTATCTTGCTTTTGGCGTCATTTTAACGAAGTCACTAAGCTGAAAGAATTGCCTTGGTTATAAGTAGAGGCGCTGAGCAGTTACAATAAAATTAGGCAACCATTTTTATAACCCCGCTTTGAGTCTTCGGTATGTGGAAATCAAAGCTTCCGATAAGACTTTGGTATCAGACAACACCGGCATGAAGTTAGTGTCACCCTGCCACCTGGGGACTATATGAGTATGGAGGTGCTCCGCTATCCCGGCTCCGGCAACTTTGCCCAAATTTAAGCCGATATTGAAGCCCATTGGCTCCATTACCCCTTTTAGGAGTTCTAAGCCTTTCTTGATAATGTCAAAATGTTCCTTGGTTTCTTCATCAGTTAAGTCCTGCAAATTTGCTATATGCCGATAGGGGGCAACCATTAAATGCCCTGGGTTATAGGGGAAGGCGTTCAGGATTATGAAATTGTGCTGGCCACGATAAAGGATAAAATTTGCCTCGTCGTTATTTTCCCGGGGTTTCTGGCACAAGATACAGCCGCTTTCCGAGGCTCTTTGTATATATTCTATTCGCCATGGTGCCCAAAGATATTCCATTAAACTTATATAGTATGCTGATTCTGGGCTAAGTGCAATAGGATTCTTAGTTTTTAAGATGAAAACTTCTGTACATGGCAAAATGAGTTGACTATGGGATTTAGCTAAGAATAAAATACTTCGGGGTTAATATGCTTGAAGTCTTGACTCAAAAGCTGACCGCTGTATTTGATAAGCTTGGCAGGAAAGGCAAGCTTAGTGAAGGGGACATCGACGATGCTTTACGCCAGGTACGGCTGGCGCTTCTGGAAGCAGATGTAAATTTTAAGGTGGTCAAGGAATTCCTGTCCAGGGTGCGAGAGCGTGCTCTTGACTCTGAAGTATTGCATAGCCTGACACCAGCCCAGCAGATTATCAAAATTGTCAATGAAGAGTTAATTGCTATCTTAGGTGGAGAGCCCAGCCATTTAGCTTCGGTTACTGACTCACCAGCGGTCGCTTTGCTTGTAGGATTACAGGGCTCCGGTAAGACCACTACAGCGATGAAGCTAGCTATTCAACTCAAACATTCAGGGCAGCGCCCTTTGGTGGTAGCCGCTGATACTCGCCGACCTGCTGCCGTTGAACAACTCAAATTGCTAGGAGAGCAACATGATATACCGGTATATAGTGAGGATGTTAACGCAGCACCAACAATAATTTGCCAGCATGCTCTAGACCAGGCCAGGGGAAGTGGATTGACCTGGGTTATAGTAGATACACAAGGGCGCTTGCATATTGATGAAGCTATGATGAAGGAATTGGCTGATATCAAATCCCTGGTACAACCTTCAGAAGTATTACTTACAGTAGACGCTATGATTGGCCAGGATGCCATAAGAGTAGCTCAAGAATTTCACAGTCTAATCGGGCTCACGGGACTCATCCTAACGAAGATGGATGGAGATGCCCGGGGTGGAGCCGCTCTCTCTATCAGATTTGTTACCGGCGTGCCCATAAAATACCTGGGTACGGGTGAGAAGATGGATGCCTTGGAGGTATTTCATCCTGACCGTTTAGCATCTCGCATTCTGGGTATGGGAGATATGCTCAGCTTCATCGAGCGAGCTGAGACAACATTTGACCAGCAACAGACCAAGAATCTGGAAAGGAAAATGCGCAGCGGGCATTTTGACCTTGATGATCTCCTCAATCAAATGCGTCAAATCCACAGGATGGGTTCTTTAGGGCGACTGGTAGAAATGATACCGGGCTTCTCCAAATTCACTCCTTATGTGTCAGATGACGATGGCGAGAAACAATTAAAGAAGATAGAGGCTATTATCCTGTCTATGACCTACGAAGAAAGGCGTAATCCAGCCATTGTTGATGGCAGACGGCGAAGCCGCATTGCTCGAGGAAGTGGCACTTCATCCAAAGACGTTAATCAACTTCTTAATCAGTTTCGTGAGATACAAAAGCTGACTAAGTCACTCACACGAGGGAAGTTACCTAAAAAGATGGGTACTATGTTTGACATTCCCTTAAAGTGAAATCAGTCTAGATAGCCTTTGAGCTTTCGGCTGCGGATGGGGTGGCGTAACTTGCGCAGAGCCTTACCCTCAATCTGTCGTATTCTTTCTCGAGTTACGTTGAATTCTCTACCCACCTCTTCCAGAGTTCGAGCATGTCCGTCTTTGAGGCCAAATCTAAGCTGCAGAACCCTTTTTTCGCGATCGGTAAGTTCACCAAGTACTTTATCTATCTGTTCTTTGAGTAGCTGCTGTGAAGTGGCTTCAGTTGGCGCTAAACTGGCATGATCTTCAACAAGGTCGCCTAACCGGCTATCTTCATCCTCTCCAATAGGCATATCTAGCGATATTGGCTCACGGAAAAACAAAGCCATGACCTCTTCCACTCTTTCCGGTGACATACCTAGACTGCTGCCAATTTCTTCGTAACTTGGCTCGCGTCCAAGTTCTTGAACTAACTGCCGCATTGTGCGTAGTAGCTTGTTAATTGTTTCTACCATGTGTACCGGAATACGAATAGCACGCGACTGGTCAGCTATAGATCTAGTGATACCTTGCCTGATCCACCAGGTGGCATAGGTGCTGAATTTGTAGCCTTTTCTATATTGAAACTTATCCACAGCTCGGATAAGGCCAATATTCCCTTCCTGAATAAGTTCAAGGAGAGGCATGCCATGCCCTATGTATTTCTTTGCTATGCTCACCACCAGCCGCAGGTTTGCCTCAGTAAGGTGCTTCTCCGATGCTCTTGCTTCAGTCTGTATCAGTTCAAAGTAAGCTTTGAACTCACTGCTATGAGAATCGATTGAGGACAGGAAACTGTCATCATTCAGGAGAGTCTTTAATTTTTGCCACGTAGTGTTATCTATAGCCAGGAGCTCTAGTAATTGCGGGGGCAGAAGTTTACTGTTTATGGACAGATTTACTATGGCTTCTTCGGCTGCAGTGGTTGCTTTGTCTATCCATTTGGCAATTGCCGCTATTAACGATGGGTCTATAACACTATCGATAGCGGAGCGAAATTTAGGATTTCTAATCGTCTCAGCAACATTGCTGGAGAGATCAATACCAACATGTTCTTCAATAACCTGAACAACCTGGTATGCCTTGGATAATTGAGAAATTAGGTGAATAACCACATCAACGGGCGAAGGGAATTTCTTGTATTTCCTGAAGTGGTTGTCTTCGATTCTTTCTAAGCTTCTACCCAGCTCTATCCGTCGGCATAGTAACTTTTCTTCATGGACATTAAGAAGTGGCACTCTGCCAATTTCCTGAAGATACATACGAGCCGAGTCATCAATTACCTCATATTCCCCTAGTGGTACCGGAGGTCTGATCTCTACAGTTCTCTCAGCGGTTAATTCTTCGCTTTCCTCTTTTTCTTCGACTTCGTCGGCTGAGGTACTGGCATCCTCAGTTTCGGATTCATCGTCGAGTAAGCTTTCAGTTGCTTCCTCATCACTATCCATGTTGACTTTTTCTTTCATTGAACCGATGGTTTTTTCCCTTTTTTAACAAAGATGTCTTGAAGTTGTTGCCCGGATTTTATTCCCTGCTCCTCCAGTTTGGACAACTCTGAGCTTATACCACCCTTTTCTCTCTCCAGCTCAAGCATCGTCTCCTTTTCAGTTTCTACTTTCCGGGATAACCCCTCCTCGAGACGGAGAATACAATCATCTAAATTAAGGTGTCGTGTTTGCTCGCTTTCCTTTATTGCTGGCGGGAAATTTTTGTTAACCAAATAGTATAAATGTTCTACCAGACTCGTGTCAAGTTTACTTTCAAGGTCCGGGATATCAGAAGAACCTTGCCATTTGACAAAGACCTCCCGATTTTCCGTGGATTGGAAGTGCTCCGGTGATAGCTCTCGAGTTGAAGGACGGAGCTCTGGGTACTGAAGGAGAAGTGCCAGGCAATCTTCTTCAATAGGGCTGGATACAAGCTGGTGGGCAAGGCGAAATTGTTCTGTTGCCTTGCTCGGTTGAGGCCTTTTCCGACCGGTTTTTAATTCCTGTAAAGCGGCTCTTATAGCGGACTCTTCGATTTTTAATTCACGTGCCAGCTTCTTAAGGTAATGGGATTGCTGTACCGGATCTTTTATTTCATAAATTGAGGGCAGGAGTTTTTGTACAGCTAGAGACTTGTCCTTGGCTTTATTGATATCGACTTTGCTTATTACAGATTTAAAGGCGAAGTCCAGAATAGGCATAGCTTGTTCTACTAGTCTCTCCCAGAGGGCAGGATCCTCACTTATCACTGCGTCCGGGTCCTTGCCCGGAGGTAATAGGATAACATTTGCTACAGCATTGGAATAAGCTAATATGGCTCTGCCTCGCAAGGTAGCTTCTTCTCCGGCAAGATCAGCATCGAGCGCTAGTGTTATGTTACTGGTTAATCTTTTAATGCCTTCCACCTGCTTCCCAGTTAAAGAAGTTCCCATTGAGGCAACTACATTTTGCCAGCCATGTTGGTGAGCAGTGAGGACATCCAAGTAACCTTCTACGATTATCACCAAGTTTTTCTTCCTGATGGCAGACTTAGCCTTATCAATGCCATACAATATGCTGCTCTTATCGTAAATTAATGTCTGGGGGGAGTTGATATATTTAGGCAGGGAGTCATCCAGAACTCTCGCTCCGAAACCAGTGACTCGACCCTGGATATCACATATAGGAAACATCAGCCGGTTGCGAAATCTATCGTAACTGCCTCCTTCTTCTCTTTCGATTATTAGACCAGCTTCTGCTAGCTCCTTTTCTGTGTAACCTTTACCCAGCAGGTAGTTCTTCATTATTTCCCAGGCATCAGGACTAAAACCGAGACGGAACTCTTTGATAGCTTCGGGCGTGACCTTTCTTCTTGCCAGATAACTTCTTGCTGCCTCCCCAGCCTTAGTGCTCAAAAGTAAATGGTGATAGTATTCAGTAGTTGCCTCATTAATTTGAAATAATCTCTCTACCTTCTCATCCCTGACCTTGTCTGGCTCCTCAAGGGGGCCTAAGGTTATGCCTCCCCTTTGAGCCAAAATGCGCAGAGCCTGGCCAAAATCAACGCCCTCCTTTTTCATGATAAAAGAGAAAATATCGCCGCCAGTTCCACAGGCACCAAAGCAATGCCAGCTTTGTTGTTCAGGAAAGACAAAAAAGGAAGGGTGTTTCTCACTGTGGAAGGGACATAAGGCTTTGAAGTTACGCCCTGCTTTTTGCAGAGTAACATACTCAGAGACAAGCTCTACTATATCTAATTTCTGCTTTACCTCTCTGATTACGCTCATTGAGATATCTCTTCAGCTAAGCTTAGCGCGTATTGATCGGTCATTCCAGCAATGTAATCAATGACTTTGCGCTCCTTCTTATCCGGTAAAGAGGCAAATTCTCGCGGTAATCCCTTCTCATGCTTCAGGAAATGAGAATATAACAGACGCAATACCTCTCCTGCCTTCACTGCCTCCTCTTTAGCTAGACTGGGATAATATACTTTGTCAAATAGAAACTGGCGAAGTATGTTAGTTGCTCTGCGGACTTCAGGGCTCATGCCTATAGTTGGCTTAGGTGAATCGCCATTGCCACTAACGGGCCAGGAGCAGTCTATGATATCACAAACCAGCGTATTAATTCGCTGTGAATGCGTATGTCCCAGAGTTGCTACTACCGGCTTGGGCAAATCGTTCTGGGAGATAATGCCAGCTCTTATAGCGTCTTCGACATCGTGGTTAACATAGGCCACGATATCGGCTATTTTACATATTTGGCCCTCCAAAGTATTGACCTCTCCCCATCCCTCTCCTAAGATTTCAGCTTGTCCCTTTGAATGATTGAGGATGCCATCCCGTACTTCCCAGGTAAGATTTAGCCCCTGTCCTTCCTTTTCCAACAAATCGACTACTCGTAAGCTTTGCTCATTATGCCTGAAGCCACCGTCATACAATTCATTTAAAATCTCCTCGCCTATATGACCAAAAGGCGTATGCCCTAAATCGTGTCCGAGAGCGATAGCTTCAGTGAGGTCTTCATTGAGATTCAGAGCTCGAGCTATAGTTCTGGCTATTTGGGATACTTCCAGAGTGTGAGTAAGTCTGGTGACATAATGGTCACCCAAGGGAGCAATAAAAACCTGTGTCTTATGTTTTAGCCGACGAAAGGCCTTGGAATGGATAATACGGTCACGGTCACGTTGAAAACTGGTCCTTATGGGACATGGTTCTTCCCATTTCAGCCGACCACGGCTGAATTTACTCTTAGTGGCATAAGGGGAAAGGGCTTCTTCTCTCTTTTCTGTTTGCTCACGTATATTAGGTTTGTTAACCATGGAATCACTATGATACAGCAAGTCAAGATAAAATCCTTAATTTATCGCAGCAGCCACCCATGTCCTCATGCGCGTTTTCTTTTAGCTTCTGATTTTATCCTATTTTCCACCTTTGCAATATTTAACCTCGTCGCCAGCACCACATCTGGGTTCAAAGACATCGAATCTATGCCGCACTCAACTAAAAAGTCGGCAAATTCAGGGAAATCACTCGGCGCCTGACCGCATATTCCTACTTTTCTCCTCGGTTTGTGATTATGTGCCACATCTATGACTTGCTTCACCAGCTTCTTCACCGCCTCATTTCTTTCATCAAATATGTGTGCCACAAGTTCGGAATCCCTATCTAAGCCAAGAGTTAGTTGTGTTAAATCGTTCGATCCAATGCTGAATCCATCAAACACATCGGCGAATTCCTCCGCTAAAAGCACATTTGATGGTATTTCGCACATCATGTACACTTCCAACCCATTTTCCCCCTGCGTTAAGCCAAAATCTCCCATGGCTCCTATTACCTTCCTCCCTTCTTCCGGCGTTCGGCAAAAGGGAACCATCACCTTCACATTGGTTAACCCCATCACATCCCTTACTTTCTTTATCGCTTCGCATTCCAAACCAAAGGCCGGTTTAAATTTATCGTCATAATAGCGAGAGGCCCCCCTCCACCCCAACATGGGGTTACTTTCCTCTGGCTCATAACGATACCCTCCAATTAAATTAGCATACTCATTTGTCTTAAAGTCAGAAAAACGAACTATGACCTCGTTAGGATAAAACCCCGCCGCTATTTTCGCTATGCCCATTGCTAAATTGTCAATGAAAAATCCTCTCTTGTCTTCATATGCTGCGCTCCTCTCGTCTATCTGTCCAATCACCTTCGCCAATTTCTCGTCTTTACTCGCTGCTTTTTTCAGCTTATCATATTCTATCAATGCCATGGGATGAATACCGATGTAAGAGTTGATGATGAATTCCTCGCGGGCCAGACCTACACCGTCGTTGGGAATTCGACTTTGGATAAACGCACCACCGGGAATACCGAAGTTCATCATCACTCTGGTTTTGGGTCTGGGCACCTTGGTTACTTCCACCTCATCTATTCGATATTTCATTTTGCCTTCATATATCCTGCCCTCGCCTCCTGAGCAATCTATCGTAATTTCTTTTATCCCCTTCAAGACCTCGGTCCCGTTGCCGGTGCTAATTACACAGGGTACCCCGAGTTCACGACTAACAATGGCTGCGTGGCACGTCCTCCCTCCCTTGTTCGTGACTATGCCGCTAGCCGTCTTCATTATCGGTTCCCAGTCGGGGTCTGTCATGTCTGTAACCAAAACCTGACCACCTTTGAATTTGTTAATCTCACTGGCATCTTCTATAACACACACTTGACCTTGTCCTATCTTTGTACCCACCGGCTCCCCTCTAAGTAGTAATTTCCCCTTTTGTTCAAGTACATAAGTTCGAAGTATAGCTAAGTCTTTGTGTGAGTGGACGGTCTCCGGCCTGGCCTGGACTATGAAAAGCTCCCCTGTTATCCCATCCTTTGCCCATTCAATATCCATGGGTTGGCCATAATGTTTTTCTATAATGCAAGCCCACCTGGCAAGAGTCAAGATTTCATCGTCATTTAGTGCGAACTGTCTTTGTTCTTCAACCTTGGTCTTCTTCTGCTCCGCTCCAGACCCATGTCTCATGTAGACCAACTTCTTATGTTTACTCCCCAGTTTTTTCTCCAAAATAGGTCTGAAACCTTCCTTTAAAGCGGGCTTGAAGACGTAAAACTGGTCTGGATCAACAATTCCCTGTACTACATTCTCTCCCAGACCATAGGCAGCAGTTATGTAGACCACATCCTTGAAGCCCGAGTCTGTATCTATGGAAAACATGACACCGGAGCAGGCTAAATCAGAGCGAACCATCTTCTGCACCCCCACCGAGAGATAAACACTGAGATGGTCAAAACCTTTATCCACCCGGTAGGAGATAGCCCGGTTCGTGAACAAAGATGCAAAGCAGTCCATCACCCTTTCCAGGAGGTCGCCCTCTCCGCGCACGTTCAAATAACTCGTCTGCTGTCCGGCAAATGAAGCTGTAGGCAAATCTTCGGCGGTGGCACTGCTTCTTACAGCGACATCCACATCCTTTCCAAATCTCTGTTCCATCTTCCGATATGAAAGTCGTATCTCCTCCTCCAAGTCTTTTGGGCAACGAGAATGTTCTATCAGATTCCTCAACTTCTCGCCCCTTTCTGCCAAATTCTCAATATCACGTGTATCCAAGCCTGCCAAAGTGTCTTTGATTTTTTGACTTATGCCTGCTTTCTCTACCACATATTTATATGCCTCAGCAGTAATAGCAAATCCAGAGGGTACATTTACACCTTTCTTACCCAGATTTCTTACCATTTCACCCAGAGATGCGTTTTTACCACCGACTAAAGCTACATCCTGTGCTCCAATTTCTTCAAACCATTTCACAAACTTCATAGTTTCTTCTCCGATTCATAAATTATGGTTACACCCGCACATGCCATCTTAGCTAAATCCGCTTCGTTGCCTTTTCGGGCAGGAAAACTAAAAATGATAATTCATTATACCATGCCCCAGTAAGCTCAAAAGAAGAGCAAATTTTGCCTTTCTTGTTTAGCCCCACTATGGTCAGCCTATCCTCCTGCCATCTGTTGCAATGCCATTTTAATCTTCTCTTCTAAGCTTAGCTCTTCAGAATCTTGAAGCTTAGAGATAGCTTTGGTAGCTTCCGTTAAAGAGTAACCCAAGCCAGTTAAAGCAGCTATGACATCGGCATTCTCCGGGGCTAAAGGCAGGGCTACTTCTTTCCATTCTTTTTCCAATTTTCCCCTGAGTTCAACGACAAGGCGGCTCGCCATTTTTTTACCAATGCCAGGCGCTTGACTGACAAGGTCGATATCACCGCTGGTTATAGCCATGACGAGTTGTTCAGGATTCAAGGCAGAGAGCAGGGCTAAAGCCACCTTAGAGCCTACTCCTGAGACAGAAATAAGGTTTCTGAATAAAGCTAATTCCTCGCTTGAGGTAAAACCGTAAAGAGAAATATGATCCTCTCTCACATGGAGATGGGTGTAGAGAGAGACTTTACCTTTAACAGCTCCTAATTGGCTTAAAGTTGAGCCGGAGACATGTACCCGAAAACCTACTCCGCCGACATTAATGATAACGGAGTCGTTACCACGATATTCTAGTATGCCTTCTAATGTAGCTATCATTTCGGCGCATGTTCAGTTAGCCATTGGTTAAGGAGCCTCTGCTGAATGTGGCACATGGCTACAGCCAAAGCATCAGCGGCATCGCTAGGCTGAGGGAGCTCAGCAAGCCCGAGCTGGACTCTTACCATTTCTTGAACTTGTCGTTTATCGCTCTGCCCATAGCTGGTTATTTGCTGCTTTATCTTGGCTGGTGAGTAATAGTAGATGGGCAATCCCTGGTTGACTGCTGCCAGGATAGCTATAGCTTGTGCTCTGCCAATAGCAAATGCCGACCTTACATTGAGGCCGATAAAGGGCTCTTCAATGGCTACTTCGCTCGGTTTATACTTAACGATAATTTTAGTTAATTCACTGTAGAGAGAGCGCAGTCTTTCCTCCATTGAAAGCCGGGATGGGAATTTGATTACTCCGTAATCTACCATGCGCAGTTCCTCACCGCCATCTACCACACCGTAGCCCAAATTTATAGTGCCAGGGTCAACGCCTAGAATGCACATGTTAGGTTCAACCGCGTAGTTTTTCTAAAGTAGCCTCAGAAAAATCAATATTGGAGAAAACGTGCTGTACATCGTCTAATCCTTCTAGCTCGTCAAGGAAATTCAGGGCCTGGACTGCTTTATTGTCCTCCAGCAACACTGTAGTTTGAGGCGTTAATGAGAGCTCCGCCGAAATCACGTGCTCGTTTTCTTCGATAACCTTTCTTACTTTTTCCAAATCCTCTGGTTTCGTGTAAATTTCTACATAATCCTTTTCGGTCTTAACATCTTCAGCTCCGGCATCTATAGCTCTTAGCGCTATTTCTTCGGCATCTGAGGCATTGCTCTCTACAGTAATCACTCCTCTAGTTTCAAAGAGCCAGGAGACACAACCACTTTCACCAAGACTACTACCGTGGCGGGTGAAGAGACGGCGCACGTCCTGAATGGTGCGATTACGGTTATCGGTCAAGGCTTCCACTAGAACTGCTATCCCGCTCGGCCCGTAACCTTCAAGTTTCATCTCAATTAAAGCAGCTTCCCCAGCTTCACCACTACCCCGCTTTATGGCTCTCTCGATATTCTCCAAAGGCATGTTATTATCACGGGCTTTCTGTACTGCTAAACGTAACTGGAAATTGCTTTCTGAATTAGCTCCACCTTGTCGCACTGCAACTATGATTTCTCGAGCAAGTTTGGTAAACAGCTGCCCGCGCCTGGCATCAGTTACTCCCTTCTGCCGCTTAATCTGTGACCACTTAGAATGTCCCGACATTGCTAACCTTTATATCATTTTATCACTGCAACTCCTAAAAGGAAAAGTAGATATCACGTCGCAAACGACTTGACAGTATCAGCACTATGATGCTAAACTTACCATAGCGGGTAAGTCCTGTGTTAAGTGTGTTACCGGAAGGTGGCATAAACTAGCTGTAAGCTAGTCGCTCACAGGGGCCGCTTCTTTTATTTGCCAAAAAATAATCTCCTATCGCTTTTCACCTTTTCTTGTATGATATTAAACAGAGCATAGTTGTTTGAGTTGTACTTTCTGAAGATACTGTTACAAATAACATCTATGCCCTGGATGGCGTAAGTCGCGTGTGAATCTAAGTGGTTAATCTCTAAGTCGATATCTCGTCTTTCCTTTTCGTACCAGATTTTGTACGTTAGATATTCATTGAACTTGAAGCCAGAAGTTATGGAAGTGATTCTTCTATCTACATCAACAACCACTCTCGCATCTACCGGCTCCTCCAAAATTCGCTCAACGAGTGACAATCCAACCATGTAGTTGTACAAAATATTCGTGTCTCTCCGTAATTTAGGTTCTACATTTTCCTTCCTTACAGTTATAGCATGCACTTCCATATCTAGCTTCAGAAACCTGTTGAGTAAATCTTCCTTAATGATCTTTCTAGTAGTGCATCCCTTGAGTTCCGCACCTTGCGGAATATCATATTTCATCTTGACCACCTTAACACACCTTCTAAAGGGAATAGGATCTTCCACAATAACAAAGGCGATTGTGAAATATCTGGTGCTTCCTTGTCCGAATCCCAAATCGCCTGATTCATCTAGATAGACATGCACTATTCATTACCCCAATAACCCTAATCCTAGCCTACGACATTAAGAGCCCTCTTAAAATTTGTTAACATCGACTTTCAGCTTACCCTCTTGAGTTTCAGCCCAATCACCATGTATTCGATACTCTGCTTCAAAGCTATCCTCGTTAACTCTCATAAACAAACACATCTGCTATATCTTTAGTTTAGTCCCAAATCACCTTCAGTCCCTCCCCATAAGGTTTTCTCATTATGCCCTTCTCGGTGATTATGGCAGTTATATAACCATGGGGAGTGACATCGAAGGCAGGATTGGCTGCTCTTATGCCTTCGGGAGCAATGGGTACTCCCTGAATATGAGTTACCTCCTCAGGGCTCCGCTCTTCAATTGGGATTTTGTCTCCCGAGCTTAAGGAAAGGTCAATAGTGCTCATGGGAGCAGCGACATAAAAGGGGATTTCACTTTCTTTAGCCAGTACTGCCAGAGTATAAGTTCCGATTTTATTAGCGATATCGCCATTGGCGGCAATCCTGTCGGCGCCAACAATGACACAGTCTATCTTCTTCTGCTGCATAAAGTAGCCAGCCATAGAATCGGTAATCAAAGTTACCGGGATGCCCTCTTGCCTTAGTTCCCAGGCAGTGAGCCGGGCTCCCTGGAGAAGGGGACGGGTTTCCGTGGCAAAGACGCTCACCTTCTTTCCTTGTTCTCTAGCAGCTTTGATTACACCCAGGGCAGTGCCATAGCCGGCGGTGGCTAAAGGACCGGCGTTGCAATGAGTAAGCAGAGTGAAACCATCCTTGATAAGCTCAGTTCCTAGCTGGCTGAGCTGCCTGGTTGCGGTTACTTCCTCTTCGTGAATCCGCCTGGCTTCATCGACAAGCGAATTTTTTATTTCAGCAACGCCGTCTCCCTTGGCAGCTTTTTGCATCCTGTTGATAGCTTGAAAAAGGTTGACCGCGGTAGGTCTGGAGGCAGCAAAAGCTTGTATGACCTGATTCAATTGAGCGATAAATTCATCCTTGTTTGTTGTTTTAATACCCGACGCCCCCAGAGCTATACCGTAGGCAGCAGCGACCCCGATTGCTGGCGCACCGCGAACTCTCATTTCCTTAATAGCCAGAACTACATCGTGATAATTATCCAGGTCGGCAAAGATTTGCTCCCGGGGTAGCCTGCTCTGGTCTAGTATCCTTAACTTGCCATCGAGCCATTCTATTGTCCTGACTATCATCGACGTTAGTATAATCTAAAGGATGGGAACAAAGGAAGTTTTATACAAGCATTTGGGAATACCCTCTTGTCATTCTGGGCGAAGCGAGGAATCTAGACACTTTGCTATTGCTCAGGATGAAAGAATAAACAATCTAACAGGGCTGAAATTTGATAACGTTAGAGAATAATGCTATTCTTATTCAGTTTATCCACCCGAGGAGGCAAAGATGGCCAAGATTTATTTCTTAGATGTTACCAATCGTGATGGCGTTCAAACCGCAAATCTTGGTCTGTCCAAGCTCGAAAAGACAATGCTAAACATGTACCTCAACGAAATGGGTGTCTTCCAGTCCGAATTTGGTTTCCCTACGACCAGACACGAATCGTTTTACCTTCAGGCGAACCTGGAGTTAGCTGATATGGGTGTCCTGCAACCCATCCGGTTGGGAGGCTGGATAAGGTCAATTGTCGCTGACGTGGAAAAGGCCTTCAAGCTTGTCCCGAATATTAAGCACCTTAATATCTCTATTTCCACATCGGACCAAATGATTCAAGGCAAGTTTAAGGGTAAAAAGAGCCGAGAAAATATCATAAGCATGATGGTAGATGCTTTAGAAGCGGCTCGCGCCCATGGAGCTGCAAGCGTAGGGGTAAATGCCGAAGATGCCTCTAGAACTAAAATAGATTTTTTAGTTAAATTCGGCATGGCAGCCAAGGAACACGGGGCTAACCGACTCAGGTATTGTGATACACTTGGCTATGACAACGCCTTCACCATTTACGAAAGCGCTAAAACTCTGGCGGAGGATGTCGGTATACCTATCGAGCTTCACTGTCATGGCGACCTGGGAATGGCTGTAGCTAATTCACTTGCCGGGGCTAAAGGGGCTATAGACGGTGGACAGGATGCTTACATCAACACTACCATCAATGGAATCGGCGAGAGAGCCGGCAATGCTGACCTTATAGCAACAACCCTAGCTATCACTAAATCCAAGGGATTCGCTAAAAAATATCGACTGGGAAAGCCCATAGACCTGACAAAAGCCTGGAAAGTAAGTAAATTTGCCAGCTATGCCTTCGGGGTCCCCATTCCTATGAATCAGCCTGGTGTTGGAGCCAATGCCTTTGCCCACAGCTCTGGTATTCACGCTGATGGAGTATTAAAAGACCCGGAGAACTACGAGCTATATGGCTTCGATGAACTGGGCAGAGGTGAGCCTGAACTTGTAGAGACTGGCAGGGAGATATGCTCAGGAGAATATAGCGGGATATCAGGCTTCAGTCATATAATGGGTCAGATGGAAGTGTCGTTTGAAAATGCCAGGCAAGCTGAAGAGGTTCTGGAACTGGCAAGGTATGCCAACGTGGAGGCGCAAAAGCCACTGGTGGAGGATGAACTGCTCTTCATTGCCAAATATCCCGAAATTACGAAGCAATTATTAACCCTCATGCCACCAGCGTAACCAATCCTTGACACCATTATCCCTCCCATTTGATATAATATAGTTAATTGCGGGTGTGACTCAGTGGTAGAGTGCTTGCTTCCCAAGCAAGCTTTGAATAGTCAGTGGGGGGTATACTCACAAAAGTACATCAGCATCAATAGCTATTACACGTTTATGCGGGAGTAGCTCAGTGGTAGAGCATCTGCTTCCCAAGCAGAGGGTCGCGGGTTCGAGTCCCGTCTCCCGCTCACTTCCCTTCCCACTATTATAACCACTGAGCCAACTGCCCATTTCACGCCTGCCATCCCGCCACTTCGGCATCTATTTCTGTGCTTCAAATTCTCTCTTTCCCAGGGAGACAAAAATAACTGCCAGTATTCCCAAAGGCACTGAAAGCAGTGCGCAGATAGCCCCGGCTAAAGACAGGCCAAAACTTTTCCTTTTTATCGCCGAGATGCCACCTACTATGGCTATTATACCCAGAACAACAAGAAGTCCTCCCAGGACCATCGGCCAAATTGGGACGATAGCCCAACTATGTTCATGCCAATGCCAAACGCCTGGATGGTTACAAATAGTCAGCCAGCACGGTACGCCGAGGAATATAAAAGCCACCATTATCCCTCCAACAATTAACTCAAATACTCCTGCTACTATGCTTAAGACTGCTCCAGCGGTAAGTAACCCGCCCCTGTCACTACCATTATATTCCATTTCCTTTCCTCCTCATTTTATGATGGGCAGTACAGCATTTGAACCCTCATGCCCTTAATGGCATTATGCCCTGAACGTAGCGTGTCTGTCTTTCCTCCACTTCGGCATCTATTTCTGTGCTTAAAATTCTTTCTTTGATATTGAGATAAAAATAACTGCCAGTATCCCCAAAATGATTGTTGGAAGTACACATATAGCCCCGGCTAAGGACAGTCCAAAACTCTTCCTTGTTAGAGCTGAGATTCCACCTGCTATACCTATTACGCCCAAGACTACAATAAGTATTCCCACGATAGTCAACACAATTGGTATGAAATGCATTCCATACTGACCCCACGGAGGTAATGGCGTAGGCAGAAGAGGCAGCAACTCTTGCCTTACAACAGTGCTCAACATCAAAGCCACCACTATCCCTCCGGCAATTACCTCCAATGCTCCCCCTATTATGCTCAAGACTCCACCAGCGGTAAGTAACCCGCTCTTACTATTACCATTAGATTCCATTTTCTTTCCTCCTCATTTTATATTAACTTCTGACAGTTCATAAATCAAGCTGACTTTTAACATCTGACACATCACATAGTATATTCTGATACCCCATCGACCTTGCGTCTCAAAATCTTCCAAATTGGGATATTAATCAATATATAAATTACTATTCTATATAATAATATATTGCAAACGGCAACTGCAGCCTCCTCTACCTTTGCCGTCTAATTTGTTTATTTATCCATTTCTGATAAGGGAAAGGCTATGCCTTTCCCTATTTTACATGATACTAAGCGGGGGAAAGTAAAGGGACGCTACGCTCTAACGCCCTTGACTCTTGAGGAGACTATTGACCGATAGCTCAGGCTGCGTTGCGTTCCTCCACCGTCTGCTCTGAGCCAATGCAGAATTTGAAGCTCGCCCGCATCAAACCACTGCCATCTACAACCATTTTACACCCTCACACTCCATTAAAAATGCCCTGAAAGGCACTTTCAAGCCTTCTACAAGCCTATTAACTAGCCCAATCATGGCTTTCTCCTTATTCACTCCGCAAACCTCGTTCTCTTTGCTCTCAGGCCTCTAAGACCATGACTTCAGTTCTAACAAGAACGTGATATCACCGTTAGCGCCATAACTAGACTAGCTTTCAGGGGGCAAGTCACCGAGCTCAGTGAGTACCCTCTCGAAGTCTTTCAAGCGTAACTTCTTTTTGGTGAGTTCCCAAAGGGCATTAGATGTGCCAGAGGCTGGCTTTTCGGTAACTTCAGAAAAAAGCTCGAGCAGCTTTGGTTTGAGATCACCTACTTTTTCACTCCATCTACTATAAGCATCCGATTCCGAACGCTCATAGTACAATCTAGCCAGCGGTTCACACAAGGCTATGGATAGTAGAGAGAACAACATTAGGAACCCCACCTGAATAAGATACTCCGTTTCTGGAGTCCTTGCACTCCCAAAATGGAATCGGCGCAACATTCCCTGTTCCCCAACATCAATTTCTTGGGTATGCGACAAAGAAGCAAGGAGATTCGGATGCCCCTCATGGCTCAGAAGACCATACCAGGCATATTCTTTGGCATGTACTCCCAATTTTAACAGCATAGCCTCAACGGTTTTAGGTTGATATTCTTTTAGATTTATCAACCATTTCTTAGCCATCTTGGGTTTCTGTAGGAACAAGCGGAACAGCATCGTGCACTCAATGATATCCCGTATCAGTGGCTGTGCTTGGTCTGGTAGCCCCCATAGAAGCAGCTGCTTCGCTCCTTCGGCGTCATTGAACATTCTGGTGGCCAGTGTCGACATTGCCAACTCGCCTTCGTCGGTTTCCTTACGACGCCCGCTAAGATGCTTGAAAGACTCTAATATCAGTTCAAGCATTTCGCGAAACAAAAGGCGTTCTTTCAGAAATACTCCCTTATACCATTCATAGATTTTGGCTTCAACTTCTTCTATTTTAGGGTAGCTGGTCTCGTACTCTTCGCCCATCTTCCTTTTACTTCCTCATATTATTCTTCCCACGTTAATCCCGTTCAATACTTATTCTTCGTCTACTTTTTCTCGCAACTTTCACTTTCCTTCTCTACGAAGCATACGCTTTAACAACTTCTAACACGCCTTCACATCACTTTCTCTGTGCTTAACGTTCACTTCCACCCTTACGAAGCATACGCTTCATAAGCTCCCTTACCCAAGCTACATCATTATCACCAGGATTATTCCTCGCATACCATGCAAAGACTTTGCGCATCCTCAGCAGGTCCTCATACCTTAACACAGTCCTCACCGCAACACGTCCCCGGACCTTCAGGAACATATCGCCAACCAAATCATCTATATCAGCTCCAGCTACCACCTCACGAGAAACTGGCACTACAGCTGGAGACGCACGGCTTACCCCATCAGGCAACTGTAACTGCTCAGCTTCAATTTCTTACCTCTCAAAACCATCTCTGCAACCTGTAGTGCTTTTATTTCCTTGACTTTTCCTCCCCCCTTAGACTACCATAAAGTATGATACTCTACGTGTCAACAGTCATTCCACGCAGTGTCAGTTACCCAGGCAAGACGTCGTGGGTTCGAATTCCATCACCCGCTGGGTTGATAGCTATAACCAACAAAAATATAAATTAGAAAATGAGGATAAAGCTAAATAATAAACAATTGGCAGGGTTAGCACATCAACTTCCTTTCGAAGTGATAGTGGAAGACCCACGGGATGTTAAGGGCCTGTTAGAAATATTAGGTCACAATATGCCCTGGGATGAACTGGGGCTGAATAAATTTGGCGATCCTCTCAGGAAACCAAATAGGGTAACCTTTTCTGTGGAGGCAGTTGATGGGGGATTTATTTGCGATATTCACCCTGCTTTCGCTATATATATTTCCAATATCTTGACAGTAGAAAAATAGGTTTCGTATAGTATCATAAAGTCATGGGCCGTTAGCTCAGTTGGTAGAGCACCTGACTTTTAATCAGGGTGTCGCAGGTTCGAATCCTGTACGGCCTACTTAAAACCGAAAACCGTAGCTAAAATGGCTGAAATCGGCCTCAGTTGAGGCCGATTTTTATTTGGCCTCAGCAAAATTGTCAACCTGATTTTGGAGCCAGTGTCAACCTGATTTTTAAAAATTGAATAGTTTTCAGGCCGATTCCAGCTTTGAAAAAGGGACAAAATCCTGAAAAATGTCAAGTTGACTTCAATTCTGTACTACGAAGAACAAATGTCTTATTGCGCGATGTCACAGGGTCGCTCAATACCGAAGAACGTTAGGTAACAAGACAAGTTATTGTGTAATCCACGACAATCTCTTCAAGTTCATGCCAGGTTCTCTATTAAAATCGGGTCAACATGTTCGGCTAACTCGAAATTGAATATCCTGGAGTAAAAATAGAGTTCTGCATCGAGAGCCCGCTTTATATTTTCCGCCTTTCTAATGCCATGCTGCTCGCCTTGAAACAGGATATATGCAACTGGTATCCCCTTCTGACGAAGAGCGTTTACCATTACCTCCGCCTGTTTTTGTGGGACGACCTTGTCTTCATCTCCTTGAATTAAGATCATCGGGCATGACAACTGCTCCACGTAGTATATCGGTGAACGCTTCAGATACAAATCACGCTGGCTGGGGTACGGACCAACCATACGATCTAAATAGTGTGATTCGAATTTGTGTGTGTCCTTCGCCAACGCCTCCAGGTCACTCACCCCATAGTAGCTGGCTCCAGCCTTAAAGACATCCCGGAAAGTCAGGGCAGCCAGAGTAGTGTAACCGCCGGCGCTGCCTCCCCGAATAGCTGTTCGCTCTCCATCTACTTCACTACGTTCAATAAGATAGAGGGCACAGTTGACACAGTCATCCACATCCACAATACCCCACTGCCCATCAAGTCTTTGGCGATACTCTCTTCCATAGCCAGTACTTCCACCATAGTTAACATCAGCGACAGCAAACCCGCGGCTTGTCCAGTATTGTATTATGAGATTCAATACGCTGGATGTAGCACCGGTCGGCCCTCCGTGGCTAATGACAATCAACGGTGGACGTTCGTCATCTGGACCGGTAAACTCACTGTTTTTTGGCTTATAATAAAGGGCGTGAGCCGTCAGCCCAACCTTGGTGGGAAATTCGATTGCCTCCGGTAGGGACAGGTACCCGGATCCGACAATAACCTCGGTCGAACGACACAGCACTTCCGTCTTGCCCGTTGCTAGTTCAAGCCGGATAATGGCCGTGGCTTGAGTAGGCGAGCCAGCAAGAAGTACCACGTAACCGGACGCTGCCTTGATTGACGAAATCAACGTGTACGGATTATCGATTATCTCAAATTGAAGTGTCTCTGTATCGAGGCTCGCCAGATGCGACTCTCCGTTTCTGAGGTAGATACAGATAAGCTGGTGAGTAGATGTGAATCCGTAGTTCGATCGGCCGAAAACCCAGTGTGGCGCTCCGAATTCGGCCTCCATTTCACAGAGTGATTCAGTAACTCCATCTCTAGAACGATAGAGATTCCACCAGCCGGTCTTCTCTGAGACAAAGTACAGCACTCCATCAGGAGAATATTTAGGCTGGCAGATAGACCCCTCGCTTCCGCCAGCTACTCTTATAGCGTTGCTGATCATTCCGTCTTCTTCAATCTTGCCGACCCATAGTTCTGTGTAGTCCCAGGGCATATATGGGTGATTCCAGGTAAGCCAGGCAAGTTGAGAACCATCAGGTTTGATTTGTGGAGATGCATAGAAATCATTTCCTGATACCAGCTTTTGAACTATCTGTTTACCGCGTATGTCTATTGCTGCAAGATAATTCTCCGGTTCTTTATCATTGTTTGTGTGGTCCTGGCAAACACAAATTATTCGCTCCCGCCTTTTATCGACAACACCATCGGCATAGCGCATACTTCCCTCAGGAGTAATAGGTTCGGGGGTGGAGTTGGGAGTCTGCCGGTAGAGGCGCTGGTCCGCGAAATTGGAAAAATAAACCGTACCCCGGTCTACCTTGTAAGCCCCACCGCCGTATTCATGCACAAGCGTTCTTGCATTGTAAGGGTTTGGGGTGACATCACTTGTTCGACCATCGTGTGACCGACGTACAATCACATATCGTCCTGCCTCTGTGGGACGCATCTCTACCCAGTAAATGTCATCATCATCGATCTCTATCTGTGCACCTAACATAATTGAACCGGCTGAGATAAGGTCAGATGTTACCGGTGATTTCCAAGAGCCGTATCCGATTACTTTTGGAGTATTCATTTTCACCTCCGGGCTAGATACGCAATACCTTCGTGGAATCTAACATTCTTAGCAATTTACGTCAATGGTGTAGGCTATAGTGATCATTATTGTTAACCACCACCAACAAATTCAACAAAACGCCAGATTGTCAGATAACTATCTCTTAAATTGTTGCCATTTAACAGAGGTCGGCATCATTTCTCAACCATATATAGGATTACCGTTTAGAATTATAGTATAAAAAACAGAGGTTTCTTAACTAACGTAGTGAGATAATCTCTTTGTAAAAAAGGAATTTGAGATAGTTAATACGCAAGATGAAAATAATTATAACCGGAATTGTTTCATTCCTGAGGGAGCAACATATTGCAGTTCATCGGGTAAAATTTCTATTAAAGTGTAATCAGGGTCTTCGGGGCTAGACCAATAATTGTTAAAAAAACTAATTCTTTTTGCGATGCTGGTTTTTGTATTCTTATCTTTAATGATTTTAGCTTTTCCCAGTATTCGTATACAACAGTCCTCGTTATTCTCACTGAATTGATAGGTGAACTCTACATTTGCATTCTGCTTAATTTGTATAACTTTGTTACTGGAAGTAGAGGTCACCATCCAGAATCTACGATCTAAATATATCAGTGTGATTGGCCTTACTCTTGGTCGTATTCCATCGATGGTGGCCAATGCAACAAATTGAGTTTCCTTAAATTGATTCAATATTTGCCCTACTCCATCGTTTGTGTAAGTCATTTTTATCCCTCCTCACATTTCTATTAAGCTAATAACAAGGTCATTATAGATAGAGATACCGGCTAAATCAAACTACGAATTGTTTACCCTCGAGTTTTATGCAATATAACATCCCGATGTTTGTTCAACCATGCGTATAGATATTCGATTCCGTTCTCATTTAGGGTTATTAGCCCGAAAGTCGCTGTATAAAGGGTTACGGTTGCCAGCTCAGGAACGGATAGGTTACGTCGTCAACAATATTCCAGATATGCGTAGTATTGCGCTCGCTAAGATTGGTGACCGCGGTTATGTCCCATCCTGCACCTGAGAAGGTGGCGATGTCTTGCATTTCCGTTGTAGTTTTACCGATTCCACCAGCTGAAATAGCTTGTCCGCTGGTTATAGTGTCCCAGAAAGAATTGCTTACAGTGCTTTCTTCATTCCATCCCACCAGACCGCCGACATCCTCATCACCGGTTACACTGCCGGTGGAGTAGGAGTTGCTCACGGTGCCCAGCCGGTTGCATCCCACCAGACCACCAATATAAAAACCGCCCGTCACACTGCCTGTGGAATAACAGTTACTTACAGTGCCCCAATTCTCTCCTACCAGGCCGCCAGCATTTCCGCCGGTCACGCTGCCGGTGGAGTAAGAATTACTGACGGTGCCCTCATAATTCTCTCCCATCAATCCACCAACAGCGTTATAACCAATCACGTTGGCGCTTGAATAAGAGTCGCTCACAGTGCCTCTCTCATTGTATCCAACCAGGCCGCCAGCATGATCTTCTTTGCTAATTACACTGCCGGTACAATGGCAGTCGCTCACGATACCCCCGTTCGCTCCCACTAGGCCGCCAACCGACCCATCGCCAGTGACATTACCGATGGAATAAGAATTTTTCAGAATGCCCTCTCGACCGTTGCCTCCAACCAGACCGCCGACGGGGTGGGTACCATTCACACTGGCAACAGAGTAGGAATTGTCTACGGTACCAATACTAAGACCTGCCAGCCCCCCAACCCACATATATCCGGTCACAGTAGCATTAACGACGCCGAGATTTGTAATGCCACCACCAAGGTAAACCACAGTTAAAAGCCCAACATCATATGTGTTGGGGCGATTAATAAATAGGTCGCATATCTCATATCCCCCACCATCAAGAGTTCCAAGGAACACATCAAATTGCGTCTCATTAGTGAATCCAATCGGCTGCCAGCCCTTTCCCCCATTGGCTGTCGGCCCCGCTAGTTCCTCGTAACCGGGAGTGGTCGAGTTGAGGTCATTCATCAAAATGTAAATGCCGTACAGGTCATCTCTGGTCGCATTCAAACCATACCAATCCCATACCAGTATTGGTACAGCAAAGTTGGCGCTGATGGAGTAGTCTTTGTCCATGACTATGGTGGTTGCGACAGCTTTGCGATTGGCTATGGGAATCAGATGACCACTCCAGTTAAGAAACCGGTAACCCTCGTTAGCCTCGGCTACCAGGTCGACCTCTGTGCCTGCGTAATAGGTAAATGTCCCCTCGCCAGGCTCAACTACTGATCCTCCAGGTGTGCTGGTGATAGTGAGAGTATAAGATTCACGATTGACATCACAGCCCACCATCCCTGCAAGTAATATTACCGCAATTAGAAAGATGCTAACCCTTGCCACATAACACCTCCTCCTTTATATTATAACATGTTAAATTATCCTTAAAGAACCTGGCAGTAGTTATCGTGCATAATCCAAGATATACTACAGAGTTCGGGAGTCACGACTGGAAGAACATCGGGATGTTTGCCCTTTCATGCGTACGTTGCGGTATCAGTATGACAAACAGATTTGGTGGCCTAATAAATGTGCTTAACCTGGTGATTGCGGGTAAAGAATCTAGTATACTAGGTATATCGTAGTGGCCTGAAGAGATGTCTGTCTAGTTGACTATGGAGACCTAGCTGATAAGCATCCAGCCAACATCGCATTCCCCGTAGAGGTTATATCCAGCGACGATTACGGTACCGTCGGACTTACGCCCCACCGTGTGACCATAGCCCGCGGCGATCTGGACAATATTCACCCAACCGTCGACATTGCACTGCCCGTAATTGTTCTCTCCGACAGCGAGAACACTACCGTCAGACTTAATCCCCACTGCGTGATTCCGGCCTGCGGTAATCTGGGTGATGTCTGTCCAATCACTGACATCGTATTGTATGTATTCATAACTTCCCGCGGCAACAACAGTGCCATCGGACTTAAGCCCTAATGTTTTATAGTAATTTGCGGAGACCTGGGTGATGTTTGTCCAGCCGCCAACATCGCATTGCCCGTGGTTATTGTATCCCACGGCGACAACAGTGCCATCGGACTTAAGCCCCACTGTGTGATGAAAGCCCGCGGCGACCTGGGTGATGTTTGTCCAGCCGCCGACATCGCATTGCCCATCAAAGTTTTCTCCCGTGGCCCGAACAGTGCCGTCTGACTTGAGTCCCACTGTATGGAGAAAACCTGCGGCGACCTGAATAATATCCTGCCAGTGACCTACAACGCACTCCCCATGTAAGTTATATCCCACTGCGACAACAGTGCCGTTTGACTTAAGCCCCACTGTGTTATAGCGACTTGCGGAGACCTGGGTGATGTTTGTCCAGTCGCCGACATCGCATTGTCCTTTTTCGTTCCATCCCACAGCAATCACTGTACCATCGGATTTAGCTCCAATTGTTTGTTCCCAGCCTGTAGCTACATGATAAATACCTGCCCAACCGACGTCGCACTGCCCATAATTGTTGTTTCCCACTGTAACCACAGTGCCATCCTGCCTAAGCCCCACCGTGTGATCCGCTCCTGCAGAGAAGTGGATGATGTTTGCCCAGCCGCTGACATCACATTGCCCATCGTCGTTTGACCCCACAGCTACCACGGTGCCGTCCGATTTAAGCCCCACCGTGTGAGTGCCACCCGCGGCGACTTGGGTGATATTCCCCCAGGCGCTAACATCACACTGCCCATCGTCGTTTGACCCCACAGCTACCACGGTGCCGTCCGATTTAAGCCCCACCGTGTGACGGGCACCGGCGGCGACTTGGGTCATATTCCCCCAGCCACTAATATCACACTGCCCATAGTTGCCTGATCCCACGGCGCTCACAATTCCGTTGTCCTTGAGTCCTATAGTGTGACTACTGCCTGCGGCGACCTGTGTAATATTTCCCCAACTGCTCATACTGCACTGCCCATCGTCGTTTGATCCCACGGCAACCACGGTGCTGTCGGCGTTAAGCCCTACTGTATGACTGCCACCCGCGGCGACCTGGGTAATATTCGCCCATCCACTGACGTCACATTGCCCGTAGCCATTGGCTCCCATGGCGACCACGGTTCCATCGGGTTTAACCCCTACCGTGTGGTCCCCACCTGCCGCAACTTGGACGATGTTCCTCCACTCACCGGCATCGCACTGCCCATAATCGTTGTTTCCCACTGAGAATACACTGCCGACGTTACTAAGCCCTACCGTGTGCTTGCCGCCTGACGCAACAATGGGGCTGCACTCGTAGCCAAAGTTAGCCGTTATTAACATATCGCGACCCAGAACAATGTAAGTTACCGCAGCGAATGGAGCCTCAGGCGGGTACTCGTTGCTGGTCCACTTGACAAAGCAGTAGCCCTCGTCAGCCTCGGCTACAAGGTCAACCGACGGACAACATTGGGGAGCAAATATGTTAAAAGTCCCCTCTCCGGGTACGGTCACTGTCCCTCCCTCGGTGCTGGTGATAATGAGTGTGAGATAACCACCACCACAACCTGCCATCCCGACAATTAAAGCCGCCACAATCAAAAAGATGCTTGATATTGCGAAGTAGCGACATCTCTTCAAACCACGCATCATCTTAATCCCATAAATTCAGTTTATAGCACTTATGACATTATTATATGATAACAATGTTAAGATTTCATTAAAGAAGGAAATTGTCAATATTTTTTGTGCAGTGTCCCATGCATACTATGGAGTTACGGAGTCACCACTGCACGAACATGGGGATATCGACATGCACTTAGACGTAACAATCCAGGCTATTGTTTAGTCCCACTGTCAGCTGCACTCGGGTCAAAGAGTTTTCACTTGTCCTTAATGTATCGGATTTGTTAGCATACAGTTAGCCTTGAATTCTCCCGTTATTCCGCGTATACCAAGTTAAGGAGTAACAAATGTTGATTGATGCTCATTGTCATCTCGACAGATATAAAGATAATCTGGGATACGCATTGGAGCAAATAAAGCAGCACCGAATTTTTACAATCAGTAATTCCATGGACCTCCCCTCATACAAACAAAATGTGAAAATAGCTGCGAACTCCGCCCTTATCTTACCTGTTTTTGGTATCCATCCCTGGAATGCTTCCGAATATGTAGGCTGTCTCAAAGATTTGGATAGGGCTATTTCTGAGAGTCCAATAATCGGTGAGATTGGTTTGGATTACTACTTTGTTAGCGAAACTCTGCGATACGACGATCAGAGACAAGTATTTGAATACTTCCTCAGAGCGGCGAGCAGGCAAAAGAAAATTGTCATCGTACATACCAAAGGCGCAGAAAGCGAGACCTTTCAGCTTTTAAAGCAGTACAATATGGAGCGCGTAATTATCCACTGGTACTCAGGTCCATGGCAAATTCTTAAAGCAATGGTAGACTATGGGTTTTACTTCACCATCGGAGTTGAAGTGCTTTTTCACAGCATATTCAGGATATTGCAAGATACTTGCCAGCGGAACTGATGCTTACAGAAACGGATAACCCTGGAGGAAATGAATCACTTACCGGGACCATCGGGACACCATTGCTAATAAAAGACGTTATCGGAAAGCTGGCAGAAATTAAAGGGGCTTCTGGCCAGATTATCATGACTATAATTCAGAATAATTTGATAAGGGTTGGCGGCAATGACACCTGGTTAACAGGAGTACGAGCTTCTATTGATTAGAAAATCACGTTTTTAGATAATTCTTTATAAGTAGACCAGTGTTAGTGATCAAGCGCTTCAATTGATCGACAATCCTGCTAATCGTTATCAATATATAGTTTACTCTTCAGGCAACTTTCTATACTTCATTTCATCCATGTAGATTCGAACACTAGCCAGTTTTGGATAGTGTGAGTTAAATATCCGCCTACCCATTGAACAAAGCTCAATAACGTAAGCTTCCCACTCGGGATTTTCCTTATTTTCTTCTGCTTCCTTCCATAGGCTTGGGGATGGTGATAAATGTGCTAGTTCTTGAAATATTTCATTTTGTCTTTTTGTTGGACGAACTCAATACGAACAAACGGCGATTGATTAGAGCCTTCTTGTATTGGCTTTTTCTAATCTTGACCCTATTATTGCAGCCGAATGGTTTTTCATATCATTTGACAAATCTTGGTACAATTTAATGTAACTCTAAGAGGATTATATGCTTACTGTCACCGGTGTCTCCAAGTCATATAACGACCATGAGCTTTTCAGTGGGGTTAGCTTCACCGTTGGCATGAGCGATCGAATTGGGGTCATCGGGCGGAATGGCACGGGGAAGACGACCCTTTTCGAAATCATAACCGGCAACATTATCCCGGATTCCGGAGGCGTGTCTGTGCGACGTGACACTGCTATCGGTTATCTTCGTCAGGATGTCCAACCATCATCGGAGCGGAGTCTGCTGCAATATGTGTCCGGTTCGTCTAATCTGGTTAGGGATCTTGCGCATAAGATCGCGCTGGTGCAAGAAGACCTGGCAGAGGAACAGGACGAAGAAACCGCGAATGGCCTGTTGAGAAAGCTGGGTGAGCTGCAGTCCCTCTATGAAGCGAAGGGTGGTTATAGCTCCGAACACGAGGCAAAGATCGTCCTCTCTGGAATGGGTTTTGCCCGATCAGATTTCGAGCATCCGCTATCTGAATTCAGCGGCGGCTGGCGGACGCGTATTGAACTGGCCAGGCTCCTTTTCCTCAATCCTGATATCCTGCTGCTCGACGAACCTACAAACTATCTCGATCTAGAGACGCAGCGCTGGTTTGAGACTTACCTGAAGCGCTATCACGGTGCTATCCTGGTCACGTCGCATGACCGAGCCTTCCTCAACAATGTCGTGAGCAAGGTCATAGCTATTGAGGATGAGGGCGTCATCCTCTACCATGGAGATTATGATAGCTACGTTCGCGCCCGCGAGAAGGATATCGAGAGTCGCAAGGCAACCGCCCGGAGACAGGAAGTAGAAATCAGACGGCAAATGCGCTTCATTGAGCGATTTAGGGCCAAGAATACCAAAGCTTCTCAAGTGCAGAGCCGTATAAAGCAACTGGGCAAGATTGAGCAGATTACAGTTCCTCGGGTAATAAAGAAGATACACTTCAACTTCATAGAGCCTCTGCGGAGCGGTCGCGTCGTAATCGAGCTTAAGCACCTTGCCAAGTCTTACGAGCAACATGTCGTATACCGGGATCTTAACTTGGTACTGGAGCGGGGAGATCGCGCTGCCATAGTAGGTATGAATGGGGCCGGGAAGACAACCCTTCTGCGCATACTGGCGGGTGTTTTGTCCTTTGAAAGAGGGCAGCGCGTACTCGGGCACAATGTGACTACGGCATACTTCGCTCAGTATTATATAGAATCTCTCAATCCCTACAACAGCATAATTGAAGAATTACGGAGCGTAGCACCGGACGAACCAGAACAGCGCTTGCGCGGTCTGGCCGGGGCATTCCTCTTCAGCGGTGACGATGTGACGAAGAGGATATCGGTACTCTCGGGTGGGGAAAAGACCCGCGTTGCTATTGCCAGGATGCTCGTAAGGCCGGCCAATCTCCTTCTTGTGGATGAACCAACCAACCACCTGGACATTGCGTCCCGCGAGATTCTGACCGATGCCCTGGATGCTTACAAAGGGACCTTGTGTTTCATCACTCATGACCGTACCCTCATCCGGGAGATCGCCAACAAGGTAATTCAGGTGCGGGATGGCCAGGTAACAGTTTTCCCAGGTAGTTACGACGATTATCTATGGCGGAACAGGTCACCGGACGGTCAAGCGGAAATGATAGAAACTCAGCCTAGTATAGAGCAGTTGCGTCAGCCACCAACGGCGGTGAGAAAGCGCCGACGCAAAGCACTCGAGGGTCGGCTGCGGAACGAATACTACCGCGTCATATCGCCGGTAAGGGAACGTATCACAGAAATAGAGCAGGAGATGGCAGCGAACACAGCACGAATTGAAGAACTCGAAGCTATAATAGCTGCCCCCTCCCATTACAAGGATTCCCAGAACGTAGTTGCTGTGAATCGTGAATATATGACGCTAAGAGAAAAGGTGGCGAGGTTGACGGCCGAATGGGAGGGTTTGATGGGCGAGGCTGAGCGGATAGACCTGGACTACCGCAGGAGACGAGAAGAGTTGCCGGGATAACCGTTGGGCGAGAAGAACGAATCTACCCAACAATTAGCTGCAAGACTTCTCATAACACTCCTTATCTTTGTAGTAGACGGTTAAAGAAGGAAAAATCATGCTCAGCTAAATGCTTTCCGTGCAAGGGAGGCGGATTCTCATACGAAATCGCAAGTCATACACGAAATCGGCGACCCCACCAGTAGTATCCTATTGCAGCAATGAATGCTATCAGTGCAATGGGCGCCCATATTAGTTCGGGATTAAAGGGGAACGCATCAATTAGCACTCCTCCAATTAGAGGTCCCACTGCTATACCTATGGTTTGGCTTAACCCGAAAAGTCCCATATATCGTCCCCTCTGATCTTCTGGAGAGAGTTCCCCTATCACTGAGAGTGAAACGGGAGCATGTATAATCTCACCTCCTGTAATTACCGCCATAGCTACGAGCGCCCATCCGAACTGTGTAATCCAACCTAAGGACAGATAGCCAAACACGTAAAGCAAGCTTCCAAGTATGAGAGCCCGGAATTTCGCCACTCGCCTGAGAGCAAGAGTCATCGGATATTGAAAGAAAATCACTATCAATCCATTCAAAGTGAGTAGTAGACCATACTGGGGGTAAGAGAATTCAAGCTTATCCACAGTAAAGATGGATAAAGTACTGACCATTTGTCCCATAACTATGAACAGCAGGATGCTTATCACCACGAAAACCAGGAAGGGCCGGTCGTTAGCAATGGTAAGCATGCTACGAAAGCTTATCCTGTTACCGACCGTATGTGAAGACTCGCGGATGAAAAAGAAAATAATGAGGAAAACGATGCCACAGGTTAAAGGCGCAATCCCAAATAGCCAACCATACGGTAAAAAAGTCAACAAATATCCCCCTATAGCAGGACCGGCAGCCCAGCCCATGTTAGCCCCTATACGCAGTATTCCATATGCTTCCGTCAGCTTCTCCTTCGGTGTGAAATCTGCCACCATGGCTGAGATGACAGGACGTGTAGTAGTGAGTATTAAGCGACTAACAATGTAGATAACGGCAATAGCCCACACTGGAGCTGAAATCCCAATAAGAGCAGCTAGTCCCGAAAACGAGAATACACTTACTAGAGCACCTATAAGTAGAATCGGACGCCGACCAAATCTATCTGAAAGCGCTCCTCCAATTGCCTGGCTGACGGCTGAGCAAAGACCGGCAGACAAGAGGATCATTCCGACGTGAGTCGGGGAAAGACCTCTATCTTCATAAAGATGTAAACTTAGAAACGGTATACAAATGGAGAAACCCATTGCTATGAAAAACTGAGTGACAGTCACTACCCATAGTTCAGGCCCAAATCGGTGAAAGATATTTCGAATCGGGCTTCTAGCTTTCTCTAATAATTCTTCCATGATTTGCGTAAAATAAACCTAAGCATTCCCTCCCATCTTCATGGGCCGCACAAATAAAAGAGCTACTACACCTATAGCGTAACATACCGCAGATACTAATGCCGCCATGTTGTAGTAACCGGTTGCCTCCCGGAGCGTGGCCCAAATCAAAGGCCCCCAGCCTCCAACCAAGCCATAGCCAAAGGTGAGAATACCGAAGAGCGAACCTACTCGGGCCCTGCCGAAAAAGTCGCCAAGCAATGGGACATACAAGGAGACCTGTAGTCCATTGCCCAGTCCCACGCCAATGGCGAGCGCCATCAGGCCCTGCTGGGTATGTACTCCCAGCCATCCATATAACATCGCCACCGTGCACAGCATTAGCCCTATCGGCATCACTCGCATCTTTCCATATTTATCGCCCAGCCAGCCTCCCGCTATAGAGCCAAACACCCACGGCACCGCGAAGGCTGTGGAAAAAATACCGGCAGTTGCCTCCGGACTCCCCAGGTCCGTACCCCAAGTCACCAAATGGGCTACCAGGCCGTTAAGTCCAATGTTGTATACCGAGTATGTTATGAACAGTAACAGAAATTGTGGCGTTTTCAGAGCCCGCTTTATATCCCAGGCTATCCCCACTGCTGCCGTATGATCAACAGGCGGCGGAGCTTTTTCACCATCGGGATGCAGCCCCACAGACTCCGGGGTATCGCGGATAATGAAAAGGGCGCAGAGCAGAATGACTGCACCGAAACAGATGCCAAGCACCAGGGAAGTGTAACGCCAGCCATGTGAATCAGCCAGTCCCGTCATTACTGGCAGGAATATGGCGTGTCCGACAGCCCAGGCGCTGCCGGTGATGCCCGCCACCACTCCCGCCCGCTTCCTGAACCACTTGCGGGTTGTCGCTAACAAGGGAACATAATGAGTCATGCCAACTGCAAGCGCCAGGAGCACTCCGTAATATAAATACAATTGCCATGGCGCTCGCACAGTCGATAACAGGACCCAACCCAGGATGGTAATAGCGCCGCCGATTAAGAAAGTCTTCCGACTTCCGATTCTATCAACTAACACGCCAGAGAGTAGAACAAACAGAGCATAGAGCCATATGGCCAGACTCTGGGCTAAGCTTATTGTCTCCCGTGCCCAGCCCAGTTCGGACATCATGAATGGAAGGAAAGCAGCCAGATTGTATCTCCCCAGAGACGCAACCAGACCTATAACGAACAGCCCCACTACTATCCACCATCCGTAGAATATGGGCTGTTTTTTCGTCAAAGCGTCACACCTTGGCTACTTCTTGAGGTCCCGGCTGTACAGGCAGTCAAAGGGAATAGAGGCAAGGCTTACTTGCACTGGTTTATCGGTGTTTTTCATCACTCGCGAAGTCAATTCTCTACTTTGACATCGCCTCGTTTTTAGCTATTATACCTTGTTTTGACGGTATTTTTAACAGTAGCGTCTCCTCGAAGCCTGAGGCCATCATGCCTGCCTAAACTTTTTGAAGGAATGTTCGAACGGAGAGGTAATTTCTAGTCATTAGAACGCCTGAGCTAGTTCACGTTCATTTATATCGGGTTCAGGTGGCCGGAGGTTCAAATCCTCTCACCCCGATTTTCAATTGATAATTAGGTGGTCGGACCCCATGAGTCGCTCATAAAAAGCCGAGAGTTGCTAATTATGGTCAGACTGTTGGACATCAGGGTCGCGGCCTATAAGGGATGAAAGCACGCAACGTAGTGGTCCTCGCCAACAGGCTCAAGCGCTGGCTCAAGTTCACGGCACTCTTGGCTGGCCCGAGAACACCTGGGGTGAAAGGTGCAGCCAGGTGGTGGATTGGATGGGCTGGGTACCTCACCACGCAGGACAATACGACCGACCCTTCTCTTGGGATCAGGGACTGGTGTTGACGCAACCAGGGACTGGGAATAGGGATGAAGTGGTTTGTGAAATATTTCCTCTGGCCTTGCCATCTCCACTACCTTACCCAGGTACATCACAGCGATATAATCGCAGACACTCTCGGCAATCAAGAGCTCGTGAGTGATGTAGAGATAAGTAAGGCCAAACTCTTTCTTAAGGTCCTTTAAAAGGTTGAGAATCTGGGCTTGAACAGAAACGTCCAGAGCAGATGTCGGTTCGTCAAAGGCGATGAACTCCGGTTTCATAGCCAGGGCACGAGCGATGGCGATGCGTTGGCGCTGACCGCCGCTAAATTGATGGGGATAGCGGCTTAATTGCCCTGCGCTCAACCCAACCGTGTGCAACAGTTCCTCGACTGCTGTCTTCAGTGCCTGGCCGGAAAGGATTCGGTATATCCTCAGTGGCTCACCAACTATATCCTTTATCTTCATCCGTGGATCAAGGGAGGTAAATGGGTCCTGATGGACAAGCTGGGCACGGCGACGAAATAAGCGAACCCTGCTACCGGAAAAGGTCGCTAAATCATTCTCCTTTAGAAGAGAATTCAATTTACTATTGTTCCTGCCCAGCGACTCCAACTCTTCTATCTCCACCTTCACCTCATCGGGGATATCAAAATAGATATGGCCACTGGTTGGCTTCAAGAGACGGACGACTGTCTTGGCCAGTGTGGTCTTTCCGCAACCCGATTCACCGACAAGACCCAGCCACTGTCCCCTCTTAATCACCAGGCTGACGCCGTCAACTGCTCTGACCATTCCTATTGGTCTTCTAAGAACACCACCGACTATTGGGAAGTGTTTCTTCAAGCTTCTGATGTCAATTAAAGTGTTCATAGGTTAAACCATAAATTAGAAAAGATGACAGGCCACCATGTGGTCCTTGCCAATTTCTTTAAGTTCAGCTTTCTCTTGCTGGCACACTGGCATGGCGCTTGGGCACCGTGGATGAAAGCGGCAACCTGGCGGCGGGTTCAATGGGTCAGCCAGTGCCCCCGGGATGGTCTGGAGTTCCTTCCCGGGCATAGGAACTGCATCCAGTAGAGCCTTGGTATAAGGGTGTGAGGGGTGGAGGAATAGCTCTTCGACGCTGGCTACTTCGCATATGCTTCCAGCATACATAACCGCCACACGGTCACAAACTTCAGATGCAACTCCCAGGTTATGAGTAACAAAAAGAACAGAGGCCCCCTTCTCCACTTTTATGCGCCGGAAGAGTTCCAGCATCTGCGCCTGAATAGTGACGTCAAGCGATGTAGTCGGCTCATCGGCGATGAGAAGCTCCGGAGAGCAGGCCAGCGCCATGGCAATCACCGCCCGCTGTTTCATACCACCGGAGAGTTCGTGAGGGTAGTGAATGGCCACACGAGCCGCATCGGGGATTTCCACATCTTTCAGCATATCAACCGTGAGCAATTTAGCCTCATCTCCCATTCGCCATAGAAGCCGTCTAAACAGGGGGAGGTGGCTCAAGAAGCGGGGCTCAAGGGGATTAGATTCCTGGGCTATCTTGTTGTAAAGCCTCCTCTGCCAGTGCCAGAAAGGCCTCTTAATGCCAGCGGCAGGACCACCTCCGTCCCTGAGCAGGCTCTCTACCCGCTGCTTCGCCCGGTTGCCCAGCTCACTGCGCCGATGAAGTAAGCAAACTTCGGAGATTTGATCACCTATGGTATATACGGGGTTTAAAGCAGCCCCCGGCTCCTGGAAGACCATGGATATCTTGTTGCCGCGAATAGACCTCATCTTATCCTCGCTCAATTTCAGCAGCTCGATTTCGCGGTGGAGATCTCTGTCAAAAAAGGTGATGCTGCCCGATTCTATCCTGCCGGGGTAGGGGATAAGGCGAAGGATGGCCAGGGCGGTCATTGTCTTTCCAGAACCGGTTTCACCCACTATTCCCAGTGTTTCCCCCTGCCTGATGTCCAGCTCCAGGTCATCGATGGCGTGGACAACACCTTCATAAGTGTAGAACCTGACGGTGAGGTCTCTTATCCTGATAAGGTTTTCCATCTAGCGCCTCGCCAACCTGGGATCAAGAATATCCCTGAAGGCATCACCAAGGAGATTCCAGCCCAACACAAAGAAGAGGATGAACAGGCCGGGAATGGTCACTGCGAACCAGTACTTCAACGGGTCATTCGATGGCCCTACGATCCAGTTGCGGGCGAATGAAGTCAGCTGCCCCCAGTCGGCGTAGCCTTCAGGGGCGCCCAAGCCGAGAAAGCTCAGTGCTGCCGCCGCCAGGACCACCGCCCCTATGTCCAGTGAAGCCATTACAAGAGTAGGGTAAATTGCGTTGGGCAGCGCATGGCGCATTATAACCCTGAAGTTTGAGGCACCAATGCCGCGGGAAGCCTCGATGTAATCCTCCTCGCGCACCTGTAGTATGTCACCGCGGATCAACCGCGCATAGGAAGGCCAGGACACCACGATAAGAGCGATCATAACGCTCGTCAGGCTGGGCTCCAGGGCAATGACGATTGCCATGGCCATAATGAGAGCTGGGAAAGCCAGGAAGATATCGGTGATGCGCATGATAATCTCGTCGATAACCCCACCGAAGTAGCCGGCCAGGCTGCCCAGTACAATCCCTATGACAAGCACGATACCGATCACCACTATGCCCACGCGAAATGCAGAGCGCGTGCCCCAGATAACGCCATAGAAAATATCATACTGCCCCTCGGTGGTGCCAAAGATATGCTCCTCGCTGGGAAGATGTGGTGTCGCCGAGTAACCGTCTCGGGGTATCTTATAGGGATCCACATGTCCCTCCGGCGGTGGGGCTATAAGCGGAGCGAAGATAGCAATGATAACAAAGATAAAGATGATTATAATTCCAGCCAGTGAAAGCGGGTTCTTAGCTAGCTGCCTTACCATGAATTTCCAGTCGCTCACTGCACTGTTCCTCCCAATCTCACTCGCGGGTCAACGCGTGTGTAGAGGATATCAACCACCAGGTTAACCAGCACAAACAGGGCGGCATTAAAAAGCGCAAAGCCCAGGACCGATGGTATGTCCAGATTGATCGCCGCCTGCGCGGACCACCAGCCGATGCCCTTATAGGTGAAGATAGTCTCGGTGATAACGACACCGTTCGCCATGCCAGCAAACACATAGCCGGCTACAGTTATGACGGGGATGAGGGCATTGCGGCGGGCGTGCTTGTTGACCACCACCCTTTCGGCAAGCCCCTTGGCCCGGGCGGTGAGAACATATCCCTTACCCAGGGACTCCAGCATGCTGGAGCGCATAAGCCTCATAATAAAGGCCACCTGGGTCACCGATAGGGTGATGACCGGTAAGATAAGATGTCTTAAGGCGTCCAGAAGGACCGCTCCATTAAGATTGAGAATAGCGTCAATGGTATTAATATGAGTATAGCGGGTGAACTCGGCGGAGTTGACTAATGTTTGTATCTCGGTAGTCAGACGACCCGGCGGCAGGAGGCCGGCGATGGCGCCGTAGAAGACCATTATCAATATTAACCCCAGCCAGAAGGTGGGCAGTGACCATCCGAAGATGGCCATTACCCGTGTCCCATGGTCAAGCGGCCTGTCTTTGTGGGCAGCGGCCTGACTACCGAGGAAGATGCCCATCAAAATGATAATCGGTGTGGCGAATATTGCCAGTTCCAGGGTAGTCGGCAGATAATTCCAGATAGCGTCCCAAACAGGCATACCGGCCACTCTCGACCAGCCCAGATTACCACTGAATACATTGCCAATCCAGTTACCGTACTGTACCCAGAACGGCTGGTCAAGACCGTAAAGCTCGATGATAGCCGGTATATTGGTCATCTGCCTGGCGTCTTGGACATAAAGAGATGCCCGCTCTATCGGGGAAAACAGCATCGTAATGCCGAAGATGAAGATAGTCACCCCGAACAGCACGGGTATAAGTAAAAGTAGGCGCCGGATAATATATGACCTGAGTTCCAAATCATCCCTTTATAGCATATAGAGACCCCCGCCTGCAAGCGGGGGTCTCTTGGCTTGTCTCACCAAGCTCACCAGGAGCTCGGAAACATAACTCTTAGCTTGGGGGTCCTCCAATAATCATATTGAAGAAGAATGCATCGATGGAAAGCGAAGGCAGGTCTTTGTAGACTTTGAGTTTCGATTCCTCAGTTTCCATCTCGTCAAATCTAGTCGCCGGCACATAGACAAGGTCGGCATCCCCATTCAGGAGTGACAGCCTTCGGTTAGTCCATTCATCTACCACCTTAGTGACGACATGATCAAACGGGACTGCGCCACCCCAGTAGCTGGTGTTTTTATCCAATGAGATCTGATCACTATGCGTCCATGTGTTCAGTTTCCACGGTCCGGTACCATTCGTCAGGTCGTAGAGGACAGTGTCACCAGCATTCTGAGGGTGTAGAACAGCAGCAATGCCTGATTCAGTGCCGTCCCAGTCGCCCTGGTCAATGCACCATTCCTTGTCGACAATGCAAGCCCATTGGCCGCTCAGAATCTGGAGGAACGGCAATTCCCAGGCAGCACTAGACAAGGTAAACACGACGTCATTGCCGTCAACTTCCACGGATGCATTAATAGCTGCAAAATCAGTGTCATCATAACCCCACACATCTCCACCCATCAGCGGCTGGAAGAACATCCAGACAGGTCCACCCGGTCTGTCCTGGCACATCGCCCGCTCGAAGGTGTATTCCACATCTGCGGGGGTCAGGTTGCCACCTTCGTGGAAAGTGACTCCTTCACGGATAGTGAAGTGATAGGTGAGATCTGTTTGACAGAACGACCAAGCGGTAGCCAGAAGGGGTTGAAATGTGTCGGTCGAGTTGCCGTCATAGTACAGGAGCTGCTCATAAATCATACCCACCTGCATACCACTAGCTGTATCATAGATCCAGGCTGGATCAAGGGAGTCGATATCTCCGATGGTCTCAAAGGTAAAGTAACCAGGGTGCAAGTATGGTATGTCTCCTCCCGCATCCGACTTGCTCAAATCTAAGACACGCCCGGCATAAGAAGATTCAACGGGGTTGTAATAGAAGCCACTTATATGCTGGGTGAAGTAGCGCCTCGCTATCGGTTGAGCCAGCACGATACCAGGAGCATCGTCGTAGTATTGCTGCTGTAGCGCATCGTACTTCGCCTGTTGCGTCGTGGGATTGGTATCCTGGAAGGCTGCCGCGATCTGGGCATCGAGTGTACTATCGCCGTAACCCTGGAAGTAAGAGAAGGTGCCCTGGCTGTGCATGAAGGGAACGATGAAATTATCGGCGTGGGGGTAGTCGGGCAGCCAGCCTATCTGGAACATGGGCATATCTCGAGTGCCGAAGATTTTACCCAGTATAGTCGGCCACGCCAGCGCCTGGACGCCGACCTGGAATTTCTCAGGCTCTTCAGCGTAAGTGTTGCCGATGCCGGCCCAGGCCTCAGATACCATCTCACAGGCGGTCTTACGCGGCAGGTTACCGGCGTTGTAGAGCAGGGTGAATTTGAATCCCTTGTCCCAGGCGTCGCCGGACCAGGCGTCCTGCATGTGATCCACAGCCTCCGTCAGGCAATAGCTATACATCGGCGTACCGGGATCGTACCCGTATAGTCCTTCAACGACCGGCGAGCCCCTCTGCACACCTTGACCATTCAGAGCATCGGAAATATAAGTATCATAGTCAAATGCATAGCAGAAGGCTTTGCGCACGTCTATATCAGAGAAGAAGTCGACCGGGATACCGTCACCGTCGAGTGCACCACTGCCTATATAGGTACTGGGTAGTTCTGGTGGTGTTTCGCTACCACAGCCGGGAATCACCATCGCCAGTGTGACCATTATTGCTACAAAACTTAATAAAAACTTCCTTGTCAAATCTTTTACCTCCTTTTTTAATTTGCCATCAATTTGATTCTCCAAAATCTCATCCGATAGGCATCACCTCCCTCGATTTGAATTTGTTTTATTCTTCAGGATACACTAATTATGTTAAAATCCTGTTAATAAAACATAAATAGAAATTTTTCTCCAGTTTTTTTCACAATCTTCCCGCGTACCTAAGAAAGCCGTTAATCTTGGGGGACAGATATCCTGCACCTCTCCGATACTGGTTCACAAAGGCAGCTTCACGAACATCAACCTCTCTCTCTTCGGACACAGACAGCGGTTCCGCTTACGCGTAAACGCTGCGAATATATATGATAACTTGCCTCTGGAGATTTGTCAACTAGGCGGTCACCCTCCTATCAATATGACGGCACGTTAACTATGTTCGCAATTTGAATTCCAATATACCAAGTCGCCACAGCATGGTCAAGTGACTTATGTTGGCATCATTATTCATAACAATTTGTCGGTTCCACACCCGGCGCCCGATAATAAATCATGTTATCAACTCCAGTCATGGTCTTAAAATGGCTCATTTCACCTCTTTCTCTATCTATTTTCTTCTTCCAGAACTTCTAATTACGTTGTCACATGTACGAATCTTGTACGACCTACTCAACACTCCCTGGTTAATATAGTTTGACGGCACCCCTTGTCAGACTGATCAGGCCCATTCCAAGGTTATTGACCAAGATGTTACAATGTTCTTAATGGCTGGCTATACATTGAGGGAGGCTGCCGAGGCTTTAGGCGTCTCAATAGTTACTGTCCGTCGGTATATCAAGTCTGGCAAGCTCAAGGCGAGGCTAGTCCCTTCCAAGTTCGGTGATTCATATATTATCGACGACTTACCTATACTCACTAAGCCCTTATCAGATGATACCATACCAACTCAACCACTTATCAATAGGATAGAGCAACTATCTCAGGAAGTCGGCTATTGGAAAGCTAAAGCGGAAATGCTTCAGGAAAGATTATTTCTTCTGGAAGCCCCTAAACACACCCCTAAGCAAAGATGGTGGCAAAGGCTATTCAGGCCTTGGCAGAGAACAGACAAGGTCTAATCACTAGCCCAGAGTGAGAATAACTAATCTTTTGCGATTATGCTATAAGCTCCGATTAGAAGCCATGTCCACACTGTACAGGTTAAGGATGTGGACAGGGTTTAATGCCCTTTCTCGGGCCTCTCAGTTGCCTTCTAGCGGGAAATCTAGGTATTCCCTACTCCAAGAATAAGCCGCTGCAAATTAGGGATTATATCTCTAGAATACCACTATATTTTAGAGGAGAAACTATCGAATCTAAATTGCCTACAAAAGGGCATTAGGAAATAAGTCTTTTCACGTGTTGGAATATACTTATTTGCAGCTGAAGTCAGATTGCAGTTTCGTTACCTGGAGTCGTTCGGCCAGGTCTTCTCACCGAGAGCAATGCGGCAAAGATCAGTGATGAATATATTGGGTAGATTGAATTGCAAGCTGGGTCGCCTTAACACTCCGTAACATACAGGACAGGAGGTTATGATGGCATCGGCACCGCTGGCAATGGCATCTTCGAAGTTCTTCTTCTGGATGTCAACGGCAAGCTCCCTGTTAGTATATATAAGAGGGGCGGTGCAGCAGACGGCATTTAATCGCTCATACTTTCTTTTCGGCCGCTCCACTCCGACAAGCTCAAAAACTTCGTCCAGAAAGGCATTATACTCAGGTATCCACCTGGTACCACAGTTGGCCTGGTAGGCAACCTTCTTGCCCAGCTTGGTAATACTACTTTTATGGTCTTTTAGATAGTCACGCAGGTATTCGAAGAGATGCATGTACTTGAAGGGAACTCTGAAACCATACTCCTTGGCCTTTATGTGCGCGAGGACAAATCCCTCATTGTGAATGTACACGATGTCCTTGCCCAGCTTTGCCAGGTTGTCAATGACCCGCTGACCATACTTCTCTATGAAGCTCGCTCCACCCATATGCACGTAACCTGCAAGAGAGGCATACTGACCGCCTCTTACTATAGTCATTCCCTGGAATAGCTGGCTATCAAACGTGCCCTCGGGGAAGTTGTCAAACTGGAACGAGTCGAGTGATAAAGCTGGCTTATCAGTGTCGCCCGGTATCAACTGCTGGGGGTCTTCTCCCTCTTCGAATGCCCGGATCAATGCCTCGCGCGCCGGTTTGCCGACTAGTACTATTGGAGAGGTTCCTATTTGCTCTTGCATCTTAAAGATAAGGTCAGAAGGGTCAGCTCCGGTAGGACAATAATCTTTGCAGGCCATACAGGTAGTACACTTGCTCAATATTTCGGCGTCTTTGCCTTCCATGAGCAGCGTAATCTGAGCAATTGCCTTATCCCTATCATAATCGGTATACCTGCAGTTCACCAGACAATCGCCGCACAGGTCACACTTTGAAGCATCCCACATTTTTGCCCTCCTCTGTAGTAATAGTCTAGTTGTTCTAGAATATTAGCGCATAATTATATCACCTTTTGCATTGCCAATCGAAAGGGAAAGAACAGGGTACCAGTCTTAATCAGGTGTCACAGATTCCAATCCTGCACGGACCACGTCATGTTTCCTTTTTTCTGCGAACATTAAATCAAATTTTAACAGCCTAAAAACTCATCATCCGAGATACCCTATCAATTCACGGCTGTGACTTGGATGGCGCAGCTTAGCCAGTGCTTCTCTTTCAATCTGGCGTATTCGCTCCTTGCTGAGACCTAACTCCGTGCCAACCTCTGCCAGGGTGTGGCTGTATTCATTGCCCATCCCAAACCTCAACTCAATGATGCGTCTTTCTCGGGGTGTCAGCGACTCTAATGTTTTACTCAATTCTTCCCTGAGCAGACTTGCAGAGGACTGTTCCTCAGGTTGCAGAATCTTCTCGTCTGCGATTAAATCACCAAGTTGACCTCCCTCTTCCCCTACAGGTGTCTCCAAAGAAACAGGGCCACTAGAACTTAGCTTATGCAGCAATGTTATCTTTTCGGGCAACATTCCTGTCTCAGAAGCTAGTTCATTATCAGTCGGCTGGCGGCCAAGATTCTGGGTTAATTTATTCCGTGCCCGGCCCAGCTTAGTCAGTTCCTCAACTAAATGACCCGGCAGGCGCACAATGCGTGACTGGTCATTAACTGCCCTGTTGATTGCCTGCCAAATCCAGGGGATAGCATAGGTACTAAACTTAAGTCCTCTGCGATGATCGAATTTCTGCACTGCCTGCATTAACCCGATATTGCCTTCCTGGATAAGGTCAAGTAGAGGTACGCCCCAACCAATATGTCTCTTGGCCACGCTTACCACTAGGCGCAAATTGGCTCGAATCATGTGATTGGTTGCCTGGCGTGCCCTTTTTCTTATTTGCTCAAAGTGCTTGATAATTTCTGAGCGATGCGCTTCCAGTTTGTCACGTAATCCTGGTGACTGCAGCGCCTCCCCAAATTCGATCAGTGAACTTTTCCGGCCTGCCTTTTCCATGATATTCCAGGGTATCAGCCGACTGTCCAGCGATAATTCAATCAGGGCTTTCTCAATTTCAGTTTGGCTTGCTCCCATGATTTTAGCTATGGCGCCGGATAATTGCTGATCGATATTGCCATCGATTGCACGGCGTAGGTCCGGGTTCAATACCTTCTCTGCTATGCTTTCGTGAGACGGAAGGGCTAGATACTGGTAGAGGGTTTTAAAAAGCAAACGCTGCTGACTAAATCGCTCCACCAATGACAATAACAGTTCGATTGCTGACGGCTCAGCACCATGTTCGGTCGCCCAGTCCCTCTCGAGTCGGACAAGATGCTTCCCATCCTCTATCTGACTGGTCAGTATCTTTGTCTCCTCGTCATTGAGAAGGGGAGTTTGCCCCACTTCAGCAAAGTATAAATTTAACGAATCCTCATCAAGTTCAACCTTCCGCTTTTGAGGAGTAATCTCAAGCTTGGGGAATTCCTCTTCCTGGCTAACCTCTACACCAGGCAAATGCAAATCCCCATCCCCCGAAAAGACTTGTTCCCTATCTTTAACGTCTTCTAAAACCGTTATCATCTTCAGCCTCCTTTATACTCTTCGTTCAGATAGATGCATTTTTCATGTAGGATCATTATAGGTAAGGAAGCGTTCGTTGTATGCGACTTTTGTCTCATGCAGACACAGCGACGGGACAGGTAAACATGGGATGCTAGAATATTAGCCAGGAAAGCTGGTGAAAATATTGTATGAAAGGTCTTATTTGGTCTTTAGGGCTCTTGGAGAATTATCTCAAAGGGGCAACTTATGGCCCCAGTGGGACAAACGAGTTCGCAGTCTGTGCACCAGTCGCACTCCACTGTTTCAATAATGGTAATAACATTGTTAACTATCGCCAGAGCATTTAAGTGACACACGCCAACGCATAACCCACACCCATCACACTTTTCGGGGTCTATAACAGGCATTTCAGCCACTGATTTCAGTCTCCATTCCCATTATTTTAAAAGCAAAGCTTGCATCCGTCTGTAACTTTTGTCTCAAGAAGGCTCCTCCATTATCTTTTGGAGTGCTTCCTTATCAGTAATTATTATGCGGTGGCGATCCAACTTGATCACCCCTTCTTCCTCTAATGCCTTTAGCGACCTACCCACTACCTCCCGAGCAGTACCCGCCATAGCTGCCATTTCTTGCTGTGTAAGCCGTGGCCCACGGCCTATTTCATCCCGGATGTGCTCAAGGAGTATCTTGGCCACCCTGCCGATGACATGCTTGAAAGATAGATCCTCAACCAGCGATACGAGGTGACGCACTCGACTTGCCAACACTTTAATTACATTCAATGCTATCTGTGGATGGTTCTCGATGATAGTTTCCATGTCATTCTTCTTTATCCCGTAAAGAAGCACGGGGCCCATAGTCTGAGCACTGACGGGATTTGGACCACCATCGAAGATAGGGACATCATTGAAGGACTCCCCGGGGCGTACGATACTCAAGATCTGTTCCTTTCCTTCTGCCGAGGTCTTGAACACTTTCACCACCCCCGAAGCGACAAAATACAGATTGGCAGCTGGTTCACCCTCAAGCAAGACCATTTCTGCTCTGTCGGCAGTTTTCTCAAAGGCGATCTTACTGATCGACTCAAGCTCAGCAAGGCCGAGATCGGAAAAGTATAGAATGCTTTTTAAAAACTCCAACTGAACAGCCATACTTCATATCCCCGCGAGGTAGCAAGATCTGCTTTATTATAACACCTGAGTGATTTCCACGTTCTCACCGTCTAATCATATTGCTATGAGCCAGTTTATACGAAAATGGGGAACGCTTCTTCAGCTTTATCTTGCAATTTTATACTGATGAATTGCCTCTGTCCGTGACTATTAGCGCTTTGGACTCAGGTATGAAATGTCATAGTTTTGTAATATCCCCAATCGATATTTTATGACTTCTCCATTGCAGGCAAGCTATAATTACAATCGACATGAAAGACGAAATATGCAGCGTGAAATCTCATATCTAGCGTTGTTCGTCGTAGCATAGAACCGAGGAGGTGAAGAAACATGAGGCTAAGTAGCAAAACAGCGATTGTAACTGGGGCTCGGAGAGGAATAGGGCGTGCTATTGCCCTAGCTCTGGCCAGGGAAGGAGCCAACGTAGTCGTGAGTGACATAAGCCAGGAGGATTGTCAGAAGGTTGTTGATGAGATAGAAAAACTGGGGAGAAAAGGGTTGGCACTCAAGTGTGACGTCAGCTCCAGCGACAACGTCGAGGATATGGTCAAGAAAACAGTGGCAGAGTTTGGCAGAGTTGACATCCTGGTAAACAATGCGGGAATTTTGACTTTCAAACCCTTCCTGGAGCTTACGGATGAAGACTGGGACAAAACTTTAAACGTAAATCTAAAAGGACAATTCCTCTGCGCTCGGGCTGCCGGCAGAGTCATGATAAAGAACAAATGGGGACGCATTATTAATATGGCATCGATTTCTTCTGGTGGATGTGGCATTGCTTTTCCTCTTATAGCTCATTACACGGCATCAAAAGGTGGTGTTACAGCTCTCACCGAAGCCCTTGCCCTGGAGCTCACTCCTCAAGGCGTAAATGTGAACGCGATTTGCCCGGGGGCGATAGATACTGACATGTCGAAAGGAGTCAAGGAAGGCGGTCAACTGGCACAGGTATTGTCAAGAATTCCTAAGGGGAGGCTGGGACAACCGGAGGAAATTGCCAATCTTGTCGTTTTTCTGGCATCCGAGGAGGCTGATTATATAAGCGGGGCTGCAATTGTTATTGACGGTGGCTGGCTAACATCATAGCCTGTTGATGGTTTGTTGTGCCTACTACAAAAACATAAACGTTCAGGATGTGATATCAAGGTAGATACCATGCCGGGCTTCGTTTGAGCATCATGCACCGCGCTGCTTATCCAACTGCTTATAACTCACCACCGGCGATGCTTTGAGGTACCGGTTAAATGGAGTTCGGAGGGATTATGAAAAAATATGATGTCATTGTCATCGGTTCCGGCTGCGGAATGAACATTGTCGAGGAAGCCCTGGTACATGGCTTAGGTGTGGCACTTGTGGACAAAGGCCCACTCGGAGGCACCTGTGCCAATCTTGGCTGTATACCATCTAAGATGCTTATATTCGCTGCTGACATGATAGCTGAAATACAGGAAGCTAGAAAGCTGGGCATTGAAGCCGAGATAAAGAATATCGATTTCGGATTCATCATGGAGCGCATGAAAAAATTCATACGAGAAAATCAAGAACACATGAGGCAGGGGCTCTCCCACGCAGAAAACCTAGGCTTCTATGAAGGTGAAGGATGCTTTGTTAATGATTACACCATCGAGGTTAACGGTGAAAAAATAAAGGGCGATAAGATTTTCATCGCTTCCGGCTCACGCCCCCTGATACCGCCGATAAAGGGTCTGGATAGTGTGGACTTCCTGACCAATGAAACCTTACTGCAATTAAAAGAGAGACCGGGAAGACTCATAATTATCGGTGGAGGGTATATTGCGGTGGAGTACGGCCACTTTTTTGCTGCCATTGGCACGAAGGTGACCATACTGGAGATGGCTGACCGGCTCGTCCTTGCCGAAGAATCAGAGATAGCCGAGGTTCTGAAGAAGGAGCTAGGTCGTCGCATGGATGTTTACACCAATGTTCAGGCTGAAGAAGTGAAGGAAAATGGACGTGGCATTACTGTTACTGCAACGGATACAAAGAGTGGTGTGAAAAAGGAATTCACAGCGCAGAGAATTCTGGTCGCCGTGGGCCGAAGGTCTAACGCTGACCTGCTCAAGGTAGAAAATACTGGTGTTGAGGTTGATAAAAGAGGTTTTGCCAAGGTTAATGAGTATCTTGAGACTACTAGGAAGAGCATATTCGCTGTGGGAGACGCCAACGGTCAGCAGATGTTTAGACATGTAGCCAACGTAGAAGCGTCCCTGGCCGCCGATAATGCCATACATGGCCGTAAACTAAAGATGGACTACAGCGCTATTCCCCACGCCGTCTATTCCCACCCGCAGATTGCATCCGTAGGAATGACTGAAGAGGCTGCCAGAAGAGCACATAGGGTTCTGGTTGGTAGGGCTGAGTATTCAGACGTGGCCAAGGGTGAGGCAATGATGGAGGAAAATGGCTTCGCCAAAGCTGTTGTAGAGGCAGGCACCAAGAAGATACTGGGCTTTCACATTATTGGCCCCTATGCACCCATCCTTATTCAGGAAGTGATAAATGCCATGGCATCTGGCGGTGGAATTGACCAGATACAAACAAGCATTCATATCCATCCCGCTATCACCGAGCTAATACCTGCGTCGTTAAATAGCCTGAAGAACACAATTTAATGATTACCTGAACAGAAGATAATGGCACACGAGCATGGCATAGATAGCCATCCTGGTTCTTCTTCATACGTTCTTTTCTTTTTGCATATGAATATATCCCTGCCTGAGCTGTATGTACGTGCCTTCTATCACACAGCAACCAGCAGTATCTGCACCACCTAGAGATAAAAATGCAGTAGAGTCCGTGTTAAGTACTCATACTGATTATGCCAAGCATTTCCAGGCCACGGATTACCATCGCTACTGCTATGGCAGCAAGTAGAAGATTAAATACATTCGAAATCGCCCTGAGCCCACCTTTACCCATAAAATTGACGATCTGGTTGCCCAGCAGGAAGAGTGCCCAAGCGATCAGCAAGTTCAACACGAAAGATACTAAGACCATATACAATGGAAACTGGCCCACCAAGAGCAACAATGTAGCGATTGTCGCTGGACCCGAGAGCAGGGGTGTACCGATTGGCACGACAGCTATCATTTCTTCCCTGAATGCCTCCACCACTTTCCCGGTTAAGATGTACTTGATAGAAAGTACCAGCAGGATAATACCTCCGGCAATCGTAAATGAACCAACAGAAATCCCCATGATATTCAGAATGAATTGACCGAAGAAGAGGAATGCCAAGCCAACAATTGTAGCTGTAACTGCAGCTAAATGTATCATCTTTCGCCGGTCACGCGTGGACATTCCCTCGCTCAATGAGATGACAAAAGGTAAGTTACCTAAAGCATCGATGACGATGAATAAGGGAACAAACGTCAATAACAAAGATTCAAACCAGCTGTGCATTCAACTCTTATATTGTAATCTTTTTTTATGATCAGTAATAGGATACTGCTTTGATTATATGCTGAATATTTTCTTCAACAACTGTCGATACCCCGACTGCCCGAACCCAGTAACTATACGCATATCAAGCAGGCCTCTTGGAAAACATATGGCCTTGCCCATATCCCCCGTAGCCATGCCAGATGGTTTACTCTATTAAACTTATATATCTACACCCACCACACCGCCGCCCAGCTCAATCACATTCATTTGACCTCCTTTTTTACCCATGGGAGTGGTGCTTATCTGAAGACCCTTCACAACACCCTGGCTCCCCTAGATGTCCACAACAGTTCTGTCTTCGCCAGATCTTTATAAAGTTATTGCGAAAAACTAGTTTCAGCTTCCTTCCCAGAGGCATGGGCGCTGACATATTGGTGAAAAACGCTCTCACTGTTGGCACTTTACAACCTCCTAAAAATATTGCTTAGCCGCGGGCAAAGACATTAGCCAGCAAGAATACTACCGACTGCACTCCCTGCCCGGCTTCTCATTCAACCATAAAATTAAAGTCGATTGATATTGGTCGCCCCAGACTACACTTCTTTATTGTTTGTCGATAACCTCATCCACCCACTTCAGAGCAGCAATCATGGTGGGGAAACCCACTGTGGTAAACGCCAGAAGCACGGCATGCCGGAGCTCATTGGCGGTTGCGCCTTCTGCAAGTGCTCGTCGAGCGTGCGACCTAACACCACCTTCTGAACTCAAACCTATGGCAATCCCCAGCTTTATCAGTCGCCTTGTCTTTTCATCCAGCGGACCCCAGCTATGACATTTAAGAGCTAACTCGTCATAAGCCTTGGCTATCTCAGGAAACTGCTGCTGAAATTCCTTGTAAATATTTGGTAAGTATGCCATCACATACCTCCTTTCCTATTTGTTAGTATTCAGGCTCTGCTC